>ERZ773158.1407-NODE-1407-length-21894-cov-8.827739_pt1 | contig 21894 bp, 23 predicted proteins | sample MGYA00511918_ERZ773158 | MGnify/ENA primary metagenome ERZ773158 (study PRJEB29015, sample SAMEA2737876) | human gut metagenome | biome: human gut; feature: human-associated habitat; material: faeces | place: China | collected 2012 ...
GTCAGCGTGGCACCCACATCATGCCGGGTGAGAACGTTGGCAAGGGCAGCGATGATACCCTGTTTGCTCTGGTGGACGGTACCGTCCGTTTCGAGCGCGTGGGCAAGAACGGCAAGAAGTGCAGCGTCAAGCAGTAACTTCTTTCGGATAACTGCAAAACGTAGAGAGCCGGACCCTCGTGGCCCGGCTCTTTTTGATGAAGAATTCTCTTTTTGACTGTCTGGCAGAAACTCCCCCAGTCGCCTGTGGCGACAGCCCCCTCGGGGAGGGGCCTTAAAGCCTCCCTCCTTGAGGGAGGTGGCATCGTGCAACGATGCCGGAAGGAGTTCCCGGCAAGGGAAGGGGAATAAACGAACATATAAAACTAAGGAGGGGCTGTATGGCAGCACAAACCAACTTTATCGACATCGCCACGATATGGCTCCACGCGGGCAAGGGCGGCGACGGTGCGGTGAGCTTTCACCGTGAAAAATTCGTGGCCGCTGGCGGCCCGGACGGCGGCGACGGCGGCCGCGGCGGCGATATCATCTTTGTGGTGGATGATCACCTGACCACCCTGATGGATTTCCGCTATAAGCGCAAGTATGTGGCCCCGGAGGGTGGCAAGGGCGGTGCAAGCCTGTGCCACGGCAAAAACGCGGAGAACCTTGTCATCAAGGTGCCGCTGGGCACCGTCATCAAGGACGCCGAGAGCGGTCTTGTCATTGCGGATCTGTCCGACCACACCCCAGTCACCATTGCAAAGGGTGGCCGCGGCGGCTACGGCAATGCGCATTTTGCCACTCCCACCCGACAGATCCCCAAGTTTGCAAAGCCCGGTATGCCCGGCGAAGACATTCAGGTGACGCTGGAGCTGAAGCTGATCGCCGATGTGGGTCTGATCGGTTTCCCCAATGTGGGTAAGTCCACCCTCATTTCCACCATCAGCGCAGCCAAGCCTAAGATTGCAAACTACCACTTCACCACGCTGGTGCCCACGCTGGGCGTTGTATCCGTGGCGGAGGGCGCAAGCTTTGTCTGCGCCGACATCCCCGGCCTGATCGAGGGTGCCAGCGAGGGCATCGGTCTGGGACATGACTTCCTGCGCCATGTGGAGCGCTGCCGCCTGCTGCTGCATGTGGTGGATGTTTCTGGCAGCGAGTGCCGTGAACCCATTGAAGATTTTGAAAAGATCAACGAGGAGCTGGCAAAGTTCAGCCCTGTGCTGGCTGAGCGCCCGCAGATCGTTGTGGGCAACAAGTGTGATCTGGCCACCGAGGAGCAGATCGAAGCTTTCCGCAAGTATGTGGAGGGCAAGGGCTTGACCTTTGTGCCCATCTCTGCCGCTACGATGCAGGGCGTGAAGGAATTGCCGGGCCTCGTGTATAACCGCCTGAAAGATATCCCGCCGGTGCCGGTGTTTGCTCCCGAGTACAAGAAGCCCGAACCCAAGGCCAACGACCGTGCGTTTGAGATCAAGCGCATGGAAGCCCATGTATGGAGCGTGGAAGCCCCGTGGCTGGAATACATTCTGGCCGGCAGCAATGTGGACGACTACGAAAGCCTGCAGTTCTTCCAGCGTCAGCTGGGCGAGAGCGGCATTCTGGACGCTCTGGTGGCAAAGGGCGTGCAGGAGAACGACACCATTCTCATTGGCGATTACCAGTTCGATTATATCTTCTAAAGAAGAACCCTCTCCGTCAACGCTGCCGCGCTGCCACCTCTCCCGAAGGGCGAGGTTTCACGCATCTAAAAAGTACGTGCAATAAAAGCTCCCCCTTTCGGGGGAGCTGGCGAGCGGATGCGAGTCTGAGAGGGTTGGAGAATATTTATGAACGAACCTGAAAAGATCGACCCGCGGGAGCTTAGCCCCTTGGCGCTGGCCTTTGTGGGCGACAGCGTGCTGGAACTGCTGGTGCGACAGCGTCTGGTGGAGCACCACCGCCTGTCTGCCGGAAAGCTCAACGCAGAAAAGGTCAAATACGTCTCGGCCCGGGCACAGTTCCGGGAGGAACAGCTGCTGGAGCCGCTGTTCACTGAGGACGAACTGGCCGTGTTCAAGCGGGGCCGCAACGCCAGCAAGGCCAGCGTGGCAAAGCACGCTTCCCCGGAGGAATACCGTGCTTCCACCGGCTTCGAGTGCCTGTTGGGCTGGCTGTATCTGAACGGTCAGCTGAGCCGTGTGCACGAGCTGTTTGAAACACTGTGGCAGCAGTTCGACCCCAACGAGACCTGAGAAGTTGCTTTCATAATCATTGCACACCGCCTGAACGGTCTTTTTGCTGCCATACTGCGTTGCTCTTCCTTGCAATCCATCAGGATTGCTGCGGAAAACCGCCTTGTCTGGCGGCAAAAAGCCGCGCCCATTCGGCGCACCCTGACTATAAAAACAACTTCTGACGCGAAAGCCCGCTGCTTTCCGCACTGGAAAACAGTGCCGGAGGGCAGCGGGCTTTGCGATTTGAGAAAGATCAGAGGTTCGCGCCCGTGGTCCATCAGGCGCGAAGGGCAGCGTCAGCGGCTGTTTTTGGCGTTGCTGGAACGGCTGCTCGTGGAGTTCTTGGCGCTCTCATCGTCGGCACCCTTGGTGTACTGGTTGGGGTGCTTGTGCTCGTTGGTGGCGCTGTTGGTGGTCTGGTTGGACGTGCGGTTCGAGGTCTGATTCTTGCAGTTATTGCTGCGGTTTTCGGTTGCCATAGTGAATGATCTCCTTTCGGTTTTCCGTGCGGGGCGGTGTGCCCCTCACAAGACCTAGTTTGGCCGCAGACGGCGGCTTTATACATCCCACAGGAGGAATGCAGAATGCCCATGGAATATTTTGAACAGCGGGAGCGCGCTCTGCTGGGAGACCGGTTCGATGTCCTGTATGCAGCCCCGCAGGAAACGGCGGAGCGCGGCGTAACGGTGTCGGCCCTGCGCAGCTCACCGGAGCAGTTTGCCGCAAAAGCCGATTTCCCACTGGAAGCATCGCCCTTTTGCAAGGCAGCATTCGTGGTGCATCAGCCGGATGATTTGAAATTCCGGCCCGGGCGGCATCCGTACCACCATGCGGGCGTGTTCTACTCGCAGGAGCCGTCTGCGTCCTCGGCGGCACCGCTGCTGGGCGTGCAGCCCGGGATGCGTGTGCTGGACATGTGCGCCGCGCCCGGCGGCAAAAGCAGCCAGCTGGCGGCGGCGCTGCAGGGCCGGGGTGTGCTGGTGAGCAACGAATACGTTGCAGCTCGTGCGGATATCCTGAAAAGCAATCTGGAACGCATGGGCGTGCCCAATGCAGTGGTGCTGAACGAAGCACCTGCCCGCATTGCGGATGCGCTGCCGGAATTTTTTGACCGGGTGCTGGTGGACGCGCCCTGTTCCGGCGAGGGAATGTTCCGCAAGGAGCCGGTGGCCCGTCAGCAGCACTGTGAAGCGCTGGTGAAGCAGTGTGCTGAGCTGGGTGCAGAAATTCTGGACTGTGCAGCCGCTGTGCTGGCCCCGGGCGGGCAGCTGGTGTATTCCACCTGCACCTTTGCACCCGAGGAGGATGAGGGACAGGTGGCGGCGTTCCTGCAGCGCCACCCGGAGTTCACCCTTGCGGATGCCTTGGGAAATGTGGACTACACCTTTGGCAGTGAGGGCGAAGCCAACCGCACCGGCGGCCTGCCGCTGGATGTGAGCAAGGTGCGCCGTATCTGGCCCTGTCAGGGCGGCGAGGGCCACTTTATGGCCCGGCTCGTCAAAGCTGGCACTCCGCGCGTTCTGCCCGCAGAGGGCGAGTACACTGCCGAAGAACAGCTCTGGCTGGCAGCAGCGGAAGCTGCGGGCAAAAAGGCCAAGGGGAAGGGCGGCAAGCCTGCCAAGACCCTGGATGCCCGTAGTGCCCGCCGCGAGAATGCCCGTGCCTGCCGGGAAGCGGTGCAGGGTGACAAGCGCAGCCGCGAAGCACAGGCAGGGGAGACAAGTCCTGCCCAGAGCCTTGCAGCATGGCACGCGTTTGCCAGGCAGTATTTCCCGGCGCTGGTTGACCGCCCGGCTGTGGTGCACGGCGGCGGTGTGCTGCTGCCGGTGACGTTCCCGCAGACGAACCTGCATGTGCTGCGGGCGGGCGTATTTGTGGGCAGCGTGCAGAAAGGCCGCTTTGTGCCGGAGCACCATCTGTTTACGGCATTTGGCGCACAGTGCGTAAACCGCGAAGAACTCACCCTTGATGACCCGCGCTGCGTGGAGTATCTTTCCGGCCGTGAGGTGGAAGCCCGCATCGCTGCTGACGGCTGGTGCTGCGTGACGGTGGACGGCTGGCCGCTGGGCGGCGGCAAGGTGTCCGGCGGGCGGGTGAAAAACCATTATCCCAAGGCGCTGCGGCTGCTGTGAACGGGCAGAAAAAGCGCATTTTTCCGCGCAGAATGCTGAAAACCGGGCGGATAAGGCTTGAACGCTCTGCCCGGTTGTGCTACAATAATAGAGTTAGATTTTGTGTGCTGCCACAATGCGGGCGACCACAGCCCGTCTGCCCGCAGGCGGAGATCACTGATAAAATACAGGAGGCTCTTTTCCATGTCTGGACATAGCAAATGGAACAATATCAAGCGCAAGAAGGAGAAGACTGACGGCGCAAAGGCAAAGGTCTTTACCAAGATCGGCCGCGAGATCAGCGTTGCCGTCCGTACCGGCGGCCCCAACCCCGCTTCCAACAGCAAGCTGGCTGACCTGATCGCCAAGGCAAAGCGTATGAGCGTGCCGAACGATAACATCCAGCGTATCATCAAGAAGGCCGAGGGCGGCGATAAGACCGAGTATGAGGCAATCACCTACGAGGGTTACGGCCCCGGCGGCGTTGCGGTCATGGTCGAGACTCTGACCGACAACCGCAACCGTACCGCTGCTGACCTGCGCCACTACTTCGATAAGAACGGCGGCAACCTGGGCGCTATGGGCTGCGTGGGCTTCCTGTTCAGCCAGAAGGGCGTCATCGACATTTCTCTGGAAGACAAGGATGCCGACGAGGCTATGATGGACGCCCTGGATGCCGGTGCTGAGGACTTCGATGCAGGCGAAGATGCCGCTGAGATCACCACCGACCCCGAGAACTACTCCGCTGTCGTCAAGGCAATGGAGGAGAAGGGCTACGAGATCCTCTCCGACGATCTGGCCATGGTCCCCATGACCACCACCCGTCTGACCGACCCCGATCAGCTCAAGCTGATGGGCAAGCTGCTGGATGCCCTCGAGGATAACGATGACGTCCAGAACGTCTGGCACAGCCTCGAGAACGAAGAGGACCTGCCGGAATAATGCTCTACAAGTCTGAATAAGGACGTAACAAAGCCGCTTTTTGTGCTGTGAGGCACAGAAAGCGGCTTTGTTGTTTGATAGTGGCTTCTAATATTGGGAGTGTCTGTAAAAGATAAAAACGCTTTTTGTTGCTTATTTATAATTCTGAATCTATTGCAAGCTTAGATGGTGGCTGTTAGACAAAAGCTGTTCAAAAAATCATTTATAACAATTCAACTTTGTAGAACAAAAATAGAACAAGGCAAAGAGGGTGACAAATCGGCGGCTATAGAAAGGGTATATGCTTAAGAGGAAAACTATTGAAGTAATGGTAAAATTATGATAAAATTGGTCGAGGAATAAATCATAATATGAAAATAGGCAGGGGTTGTGGCTCTGAAAGAAAAAAGCTCAGAAAAAGGATAAAAACAGAATGAAATCTCAAAGTAAAAGGGTTTGACTTTTGCAGAGTGCGTGCAGGAGTCTATTGAAGTTGTGCGAAACTGAAAGATGAAAAAAGAAATCGCGATTTCAAAAGTGTTGATGGAATGACACATTGAATCTGAAATGCCTCTGGTCAAAATACCGGAGAAAAGGTATTTCAGATGTGTCCATAAAAGCTCTGGTGGTCGTCATGATCGAAAAGCTCCGTTTATGCGGTAGTCGAGCGATTTTGGCAGGCTGAGATGAGCGGTGAGGCAGAGCAAAAACATCGAATCGTAAGTGAGGTATGCGGAATGTCAGCAAGTGTGGTTGGAATTGAGAAGCCGGTCGTCATCGACCGAAAGCAGAATCTGCGGGAACATCGGTTATATTGGGTCGGACGCCGGACGCAGGATGTGGTCTTATCGGCACTGGCGCTGGTGGTGTTGTCGCCAGTGATGATGGCAACAGCTATCGCTATCGTGGTAGATGACCCTTCTGCCGGGCCTATTTTTTCGCAGGAACGCATTGGACGAGATGGCAAACCCTTCAAGTTCTATAAGTTCCGCTCCATGTGCCCCAACGCAGAGGCAAAGCTGGATGACCTGCTGGATCAGAACGAGATGGATGGTCCTGTGTTCAAGATCAAGGATGACCCGCGCATTACCCGTGTGGGCAAGTTTATTCGCAAAACCAGTATTGATGAGCTGCCGCAGCTGTGGAACATCCTGAAGGGTGATATGAGCATCGTTGGCCCGCGGCCTGCCCTGCCCCGCGAGGTGGAGCAGTATGGGGATTATGAGAAGCAGCGTTTGTATGTGACGCCGGGCCTGAGCTGCTATTGGCAGATCGCCCCGCACCGCAATGAGCTGTCCTTCGAGGAGTGGATGGACCTGGACATTAAATATGTGCAGGAACGCAGCTTCTGGGTGGATTGGAAAATCATTTTCAAGACATTCAAGGTGTGCCTGCTGGGGCATGGAGAATAAAAAGACAGGCCTGCGTATGGATTGTGGCTGCAATCTGTATACAGGCTTGTTGTCGTATGGCTTATTATGAGCTTTACATACATTGTTGATGTAAAGGTTTCAGGAGGATATGGGATTATGAAAAAAGACTATAAAGTTGCAGTCGCCGGTACCGGGGCTAGAGATATAATACGCGGCTGTCATAATAGGGACAAGGGTACGGCAGAGAATGAAAGGCTCCGCGACTCGAAGTTCATATTTTCTTACCCGAAGAATGAACGATTGACCTTTCTGTGTGGCAGAAATGCCGCACAGAAAGAAATCTCGACCATGAGGGTGGGGTGACAGCCAGCGGACAGGCAAGCGAGCCTATCCGCTCTTTGTGTTGGCTGGAATGACCCAAAAATCGAATGTATGGGGATTGGACGTTGTTACAAGTAAAGGAAAGGACTGTTTTCCGAAATATACGAAGCAGTTTCTAAACCATTATTACGGTATGAATGAATTTTTTAGAGGAGAGAGTCAGATGAAGAAAAAAGATGAAATAAAAGTGTGCTTGGTGGGTTCATCTGGCGGTCATTTGACCCACCTTTATATGTTAAAGCCTTTTTGGAAGGACAAAAATCGTTTTTGGGTGACCTTTGACAAAGAAGATGCGAGAAGTCTTTTGGAGGGAGAAAAAGTCTACCCGTGCTACTTTCCGACAAACCGTAGCATCAAGGCGCTCATTAAGAATACTAAAATCGCGTGGGACGTGCTGCATAAGGAAAAGCCGGATTTAATCATTTCTTGCGGTGCAGCAGTTGCGGTTCCGTTCTTTTACATTGGAAAGATGATGGGCGCAAAGCTGGTTTATATTGAGGTCTTTGATCGGATTGATAAGCCGACAATGACGGGAAAGATGGTTTATCCCATTGTAGACAAGTTTGTTGTGCAGTGGGAAGAGCAGAAAAAGGTCTATCCGAAAGCGGTCAACCTCGGCAGCATTTTCTAAGTAGGAGTAAGAGTAGGGGTACGAAGTAATGATTTTTGTGACGGTAGGAACACATGAACAGCCATTTAATCGACTGATTCAAAAAGTAGATGAACTGAAACGCGATGGCGTTATCAAAGATGATGTGATTATCCAGACTGGATTTAGTACATATAAGCCGAAATACTGCCAGTGGAGCAAACTGATTTCATATCAACAGATGGTTAAAAATGTGGCTGATGCCCGAATTGTGATTACCCACGGTGGGGCTAGAGATATAATAGGGTCAACCAAGAAAAACCACGATAAATAAAGGGTTTCAACGGCTCGACTCGTTCAACAAAAGTGTTTATTTGCTGACAGGCTGCGGAGAAGCTGAAATCCAGAGGTTATAGGTGGGAGGTTTTGGCGCAGCTCTGTTTTGACCCACAAATGAGCAGCAAGTAAAAAATTAAGGAGAACGAATCGAGCCTACGGTGGATTGCCTTTGTGCGACCCGCCGTGGGCTTGTTTGCTGTTTTATCAAATAAAAAATTAGTGAGGGAGAACAGAACTATGAGAAATTATAAAATCGCTGTGGCCGGCACGGGATACGTCGGGCTTTCGCTGGGAGTGCTGCTGAGTCAGCATCATCAGGTGGTTGCAGTCGATATTGTGCAAGCTAAGGTCGATATGATCAACAACAAGAAATCTCCGATTCAGGATGACTATATTGAAAAATATCTGGCAGAAAAGGATCTGAATCTGACTGCAACCTTGGATGCAAAGGCTGCATACTCGGATGCGGATTTTGTTGTAATCGCGGCTCCTACCAACTATGATAGCAAGACCCAGCACTTTGATACTTCTGCGGTTGAGGCTGTGATTAAGCTGGTTATGGAATATAATCCGAATGCTATTATGGTCATCAAATCTACTATCCCTGTTGGATATACCGCTTCTGTGCGTAAGAAGTTCAATACCAAGAATATTATCTTCAGCCCGGAGTTCCTGCGTGAATCCAAAGCTCTTTACGATAACCTGTATCCTTCCCGTATCATCGTTGGTACTGTCTTGAGTGATGAACGTCTGGTGAAAACAGCGCATGAGTTTGCTGGTCTTCTGCAGGAAGGTGCAATTAAAGAAAATATCGACACCCTGTTTATGGGCTTCACTGAGGCCGAGGCAGTCAAGCTGTTTGCCAATACTTATCTGGCTCTGCGCGTTGCTTACTTCAACGAGCTGGACACCTATGCAGAGAGCAAGGGCCTTAACACTCAGCAGATCATCGACGGAGTCTGCCTCGATCCTCGCATCGGCAGCCACTACAATAACCCGTCTTTTGGTTACGGCGGCTACTGCCTGCCCAAGGATACGAAGCAGCTGCTGGCTAACTATGCCGATGTACCGGAGAACCTGATCGAGGCTATTGTCGAGAGTAACAGAACTCGTAAAGACTTCATCGCCGACCGCGTCCTAAAGCTGGCTGGTTATTATGGTTATGACGAGGATAACGAGTACGACAAGGAACAGGAAAAATCTGTGACCATCGGTGTGTACCGTTTGACCATGAAGAGCAACAGCGATAACTTCCGCCAGAGTTCTATTCAGGGCGTTATGAAGCGCATCAAGGCCAAGGGCGCAACGGTAATCATTTACGAGCCGACTTTGAAAGACGGAGAGACTTTCTTTGGATCAGTAGTGGTTAATGATCTGGCTAAGTTCAAGGAAATGAGCCACGCCATCATCGCAAACCGCTATGACAAGTGCCTTGATGATGTGAAAGAAAAAGTATATACCAGAGATTTGTTTGGTAGAGATTAATAAGTGTGGGTTAGTAGAGAGATGGATGGAAAGAAAAACGTAAAGATATGCTTTGCGGCATCATCAGGCGGACATTATGAGCAGCTCATGATGTTAAAACCACTGATGGAGAAATATGATAGCTTTGTCATTACTGAGAAGACAGATTATAGCGCAGAAGCAAAAGGCGAAAAAACATATTATATGAAGCAGGTCAATCGCCGAGAAAAAGATTTTATCTGGCGGATGATTCAAAATGCCTGGAAGTCTATCGGTATTTATAGAAAAGAAAAACCCGATGTAGTTATCTGCACAGGAGTTCTTGCAATGATACCGATTTGCTTGATTTCTAAATTTATGGGCAAGAAACTGATCTACATAGAATCTTTTGCGAAAGTTACTTCCCCTACCGAAACCGGAAAATTGCTCTACAAGTTTGCGGATCAGTTTTATGTTCAGTGGAAGCCAATGCTGAAATTCTATCCTAAAGCTATTTATTTAGGAGGAATCTATTAAATGGACAATAAGATATTTATAACACTTGGATCACAGAAATTTCAGTTTAATAGATTGCTGAAGGCTGTTGATGAGCTGTGTGAAAAAGGGACAATTGATGCAGAAGATGTGTTTGCACAAATAGGCTACAGCGATTACATTCCGAAAAATTTCAGCTATAAAAAGTTTTTGGATAGGGATGAGTTTAGCAATGAAATGGAAAAAGCCAACATTGTTATAACACATGGAGGCACTGGAGCCATTATTGGAGCTGTTAAAAAAGGTAAAAAGGTTATTGCTGTTCCTCGACGTGCAAAATATGGTGAGCATGTTGATGACCATCAACTTCAGTTGATTAAGCAGTTTGACGATCTTAATTTGATATGTTCTTGTCAAGACACTGGCAAATTAGATGTTGCATTAAAGACGGTACAGCTGACAAAATATAATAGCTATGAATCGAATACGGTCAACATTATAAATAGTATTGAAAATTATATTAAACAGATAAAAGTATAAGGAGAAAATCATGGGATTTGCAAAAGATTTGTATAGAAGTGTCCTTCGAGTGTTACCAGAAAAGCCTGCCCTTTATTTAATCTATTTTAGAGGCTATCAAAAAATATTAAATCTAAAGAATCCACAGTACTTTGGTGAAAAGATCCAGTGGCTGAAATTATATGGGCATTTGGATGAATTAAGCGATTATGTTGACAAATATGCAGTACGAGAATTTGTTGCAAAAACGGTGGGAGACAAATACCTGAACCAATTATATGGTGTTTACAATAATCCTGATGAAATTGATTATGAAAAATTACCTAAGAGATTCGTACTAAAATGTACAAATGGAAGTGGCGCAGTTCTTATTTGCAAAGATAAGGATAATCTGAATAAAACTGAAGCGGCCGAGACGATGAATAGATGGCTAAAAGATGACTTCTATAAAATGAAAAAAGAGCCGCAGTACAAGAATGTGAAAAATAGAATTATTGCTGAAGAATACCTAGAAGACGAATCTGGTGCATTGAGAGATTATAAGTTTTACTGCTATGATGGTGAACCGCTTTACTATGGCGTGTTTACAGATCGCTATACAGATGAAACGGTTGATATGTACGATATGGCGGGAAATAAATTAGAGGGAATTATCAATGGAGGGGTGAAGAATAGCGACTACATTCTACCGCAGGGTGATAATTTCCCTGAAATGATTGAAGTTGTGAGAAAGTTGGCAAGGCAGTTTCAGTTTGTAAGAGTTGATTTGTATATGGCAAATAACAATATTTACTTTGGCGAATTGACATTTACAGATGGTGCGGGTTCTGATCCGTTTACACCGCGTTCGTTTGATCTTGAAATGGCCAAGAGAATTAAGCTTGGACGAGTTTTACAAAACAAATAAATATTAATGGAATGATGGGGAGTTTATTGTGGAAACAATTATTAAAATTAATGATTTTGTCAACGGAATCGTATGGGGCGTTCCGATTATGCTCTTGATTCTTGGAACAGGAGTTTACTATACCGTCCGCTTAGGATTTATACAATTCAGGCACCCGGTATGGTTGGTTAAGCAGACTATTGTAAAAGCATTTCAGAAAAAAGATGAAGGTCCCACTGCACCGGGAGAACTTACGAGTTTTCAAGCGGCAATGACGTCTGTTTCTGCAATCGTGGGTTCTGGCAATATTGCAGGAGCTGCAACAGCCATTGTTATGGGAGGTCCTGGTGCACTTATCTGGATGATTTTGGCAGCGTTTGTTGGAATGGCCACTAAATTTGCAGAGATTGCATTGGGTATTAAGTATCGTAAAGTTCATGAAGATGGAACGGTCAGCGGTGGTGCAATGTACTATTTGTCAGAGGGACTGCATCAAAAATGGCTTGGAATTCTGTTTTCAATCCTAGTTATCCCGTTTGCATTTGTGATTTCGGGTGTTGTTGATACCAATACGATTGCGCTAACTTTAAACGAACGCTATAGCGTTCCAACACTGGTAACAGGTATCGTTTTGGCCGTTGTGGTAGGCATCATTGTCTTTGGCGGAATTGGCCGTATTGGACATGTGTGTGAAGTAGTAGCTCCATTTATGGGTGGTGCTTATATTCTCGCAGGGCTATTGATCATTATTGTTCATATTACCGAGGTCCCCCATGCTATTGCAGAAATTCTTATTGCTGCGTTTAATCCGAGGGCAGCAACAGGCGGTATTGTTGGTTCGATTTTTGTTTGTATGCGCTATGGCATTGCACGTGGAATTTACTCTAATGAAGCGGGACTTGGCACTGCCGCAATGGTTCATTGTGGGGCAAAGGTGAATGATCCAATTGAACAAGCTGTATGGGGACCTGTTGAAGTATTTCTGGATACTGTTTTTATTTGCAGCGTAACAGGTATTGCAATTGTTCTTTCTGGACTGTGGAACAGCGGCCTTGATGGTGCAGTACTTACAATGCGAGCTTTTGATCAGCTGCTGCCAGGTGGTATTGGTGGATTTATTTGTTTGGCTTCGGTTGTTCTTTTTGGATTTTCATGTTTGATTAGTTATTACACCTATGCAGAAAGAGCTGGAGAATATATTTTTGGACAGAAGATAAAGCCGATTATCAAGGCATTATGGGTTGTTATTATTTTAATTGGATCACAAAGTACACTCGGTTTTGCATGGGATTTGGCCGATACATTTAACGGATTGATGATAATTCCTAATCTTATTGGTATTATTTTGTTGAGTAATGAAGCCGTTAAAATGAAAAATGATTATTTTAAGAGAAACAATGTGGAGAAAATAAAAAAATGAGAATTTTGGTAGTTGGGCCAAGTCCGACAAGATCAAAGGGTGGAATGGCAACGGTTATAGAAGAAATTGAAAAAGATAAGACATTAAATTCTAAATTTAATATAGATATTTATGAATCCTATATTGACGGAAATAAGTTAAAGGTTTTATTCTTTTCGCTATTTTCATTTATTAGGTTTTATTTCACAAAAAGAAATTATGATATTTACCATATACATGCAGCTTCATACGGAAGTACATTCAGAAAAGGTTTGTATGTTCATGCCGCGAAAAAGTGGGGCAAAAAAGTAATTTTACATATTCATGGTGCTGAATATATGCTCTTTTATGAAAAAAGCAATCAAAAGGATAAGATTGTTTCAATATTGAAAGAAGCAGATGAGGTTATTGCGTTGTCTGCTGAATGGAAAAAGAAGTTTGATGAAACATTTGGATTAAAAAATTGTGTTGTTCTTGAAAATGGTATAGACACTGAGAGATTGAAACCCGCTATAACGAGTGTCAAAGATCATCCATATACTTTTGTATCTCTTGGGCGACTTGGAGAAAGAAAAGGAACGTATGACCTCATCAAAGCAATAGAACGAGTTAAGGGTCAAATACCGGATATTAAATGTTATTTGGCTGGCGATGGGGATATTGACAGATGCAAGCAGATTGTTGAGGAAAAAAATCTCAAGAGCAATATCTTTATTGTGGGATGGGCTGATTTTGATAAAAAATTAGAACTGCTAAAAAAATCTAGTGTATTAGTGCTTCCATCTTATAATGAGGGACTTCCGATGGCGATTTTGGAAGGTATGGCTTGTGGAAAGGCTATTATAAGCACAACGGTTGGCGCAATTCCAGAAGTAGTGAAAGAAGAAAATGGAATATTAATAGAGCCAGGAGACACTGAAAAGCTCTCAGAAGCTTTAATAACATATTGTATGAATCAAGAGACAGTAGAAAAAATAGGAAAAAATAATATTGCGCTTATTCATACAAAGTACAGCATGGACGCGATGCATCAAAAATTAGCTCAATATTATATTGATGTGATGCAGGAGAAAAGAGTATGAAAAAAATCGGATTAGCGGTATGCTATGACACAAAAAATTTCGGAAGTCAATTACAGGTGCTTGCCACAGTAAAAAAAGTTGAGGAGCTTGGTTATAAGTCGGAAATAATTCGCTATAAGAAAAAAATAACGCCAACTTTTATTGTTCAAACAATTCCCAGATTATTTAATATCTCGTTTGTAAAATCGAAACTTTCTGGAAATCAAAAAGACAAAGCCCTGAAAAGCAAACCTTTTTATCAGAAACAAGTGCAACAACGAAATCAACGGTTTAATGCTTTTGTGGACAAGTATTTTGCTCCATTATTTTCGGAATCTTATGGTGGTTGGGAAACACTTGTAGCAAAATGCAAGAAGAACTATGATGCGTTTCTTTGTGGAAGTGATCAGCTGTGGTTGCCGAATAATCTGGGAAGTCATTTCTACACATTGGAATTTGCACCGGACAATAAGCCGAAGATTGCTTATGCAACAAGTTTTGGTGTAAGCCAAATTCCAGATGGGCAAAAAAAGGCTACCGCTAAATATTTGAACCGTTTTCAGCATTTGAGTACCAGAGAACTTGCTGGACAAAAGATCATTAAAGAATTAACAGGAAAAATGGCTCAGGTAGTATGTGACCCGACCTTGCTGTTTGACGCAGAAGGATGGAAACAAATGCTCCCGGAAAAGAAAATTGTTGAAGAACCGTATGTGTTCTGCTATTTTTTGGGGACAAATGAAGAGCATAGAAAGATTGCAAATGAGTTCAAAAGCAAGACAGGTCTGAAACTGGTTACTTGCCCGTTCTTGGATAATTATGTGGAATGTGATTTGAATTTTGGCGATATTCAGCTCTTCGATATGGATGCAGCAGACTTTGTGAATTTGATTCGTCATGCTGAGTATATTTTGACAGATTCTTTCCACGGCTCTGTTTTCAGTATTCTGAATCACAAAAAATTTATGACGTTTAACCGCTTTAATGCAGGAGCAAATTCAAGAAATAGTAGAATTGATAGTCTCTGTACTTTGTTGGGACTGAGCGAAAGAAGATATAGTGGAAATGTTATGGACGTCAAAAATGGCATTGATTACAATGCTGTTGAAGAAAAATTGAAAAAGTTAAGAGCAGAATCTGCTAAATATCTTAAGGATGCCTTGAAGGAAAATTAAATGAAAAATGTATATACGAAAAAAGAAAATTGTTGTGGGTGTACAGCGTGCTATAGTATTTGTCCAAAACATGCCATTAGTATGAAACCAGACCAGGAGGGATTCTTATATCCAATAATAGATGCATCAGAGTGTGTTGGCTGTGATCTTTGTAAAAAGGTTTGCCCAACACAAAAAAACATGCCTTTAGAATCTTTTGAAAGACATGGTTATGTTATTAGGGCCTTGGATCAGAGTGTTGTTTCAAGAAGTACGTCGGGCGGTTTTGTGTCTCCTTTAGCTGATTGGATTAGCAAACAAGGTGGCGTTATCTGTGGCGCAACATATGATAAAAATTTCAAAGTTGTGCATGTAATATCCGGGGGGGGGGCAAGCATTCCGAGGCTCAAAATATGTTCAAAGTGATTTAAAAGATTGCTTTACGGAGATAAAGAAGCATATAGAGAAAAAAACAGTTGTATGCTTTATTGGTACACCCTGTCAAGTTTACGGATTGAAGTCTTTTTTAGGAAAAGAATATGATAATCTTGTTACAGTTGATGTGGTATGCCACGGAACTCCTTCACCAAAGATGTGGGAGAAGTATCTAAACTTGCAAAAAAGTAAATATCATTCAGAAATAGAGAGCGTCGCTTTTAGATATAAAACGTATGGATACCATAGTAGCACAATGCGTATTGCGTTTAAAAACGGAAAAAGCTATTTCGGAAGTGCACGAGTAGATTTAATGCTCAAGAGCTTTTTTGAGGGACTATCGTCAAGGCCAAGCTGTTATAAGTGTCATTTTAAGACATTGGAGCGGTGTAGTGACTTTACTATCTATGATTGCTGGAATGCAGAGAAATTGGTTAATAACCTAATTGATGATGATAAAGGATTTACAAACTTAATTGTTCAATCTTCCAAAGGAGAAAAAATACTGGAAGAAATAAAAGATAAATACGAGTTGTATTCTGTGGATCTAAAAAAGGCAGCAGATTTAGATGGTGTTATGATTTGGAATTCAGCACAACCTCATCCGAGAAGAAATGAATTCTATCATGGGATTGACGAGGAATTATTGGATAATCATGTTCAAAAATTTGCCCCGATAAAAGTGAAAGATTATTTAATAGAATACTCAAAAAAATATTTGTATAATATGAGTGCATTTCGATATATAAGAAATAAATTAAGGTGATAGTCCCTTGATCTTCTGAATGAATAGTATTCTTCAGGAGATATATTATGATTAAAATTCTAAATAAATCGGATTGCTGCGGATGTTCAGCTTGCGCTAATATTTGCCCTAAAAGAGCGATTGAAATGATGGCAGATGAGGAGGGATTCTTGTATCCGAATATTGATTTGAAAGAGTGCGTGAAGTGCGGCTTGTGTGAAGATGCTTGCCCAATAAAAAATCCTAAGCCCTTTAAAACAGAAGTTAGAAAGACATACGAAATCCAGTGTAAAGATGACGATGCTTTGAAAAGAAGCGCATCAGGAGGATTTATGAACTTAATAGCTCAGTATGTCTTAAATAGAGGGGGATGCGTTTGTGGAGCAGCATATTGTGAAAATAATGAAGTAAGACATGTCATAATTGATTCATTTGCAGATGTTTATAAATTGAGCGGATCAAAATATGTTCAAAGTCAAATTGGAGATTCTTACAAAATTATTGAAAGATACCTTAAAAATGGAATGTTGGTCTGCTTTTCTGGAACACCGTGTCAAGTGGCTGGATTGCAGACGTACTTAAAAAAAGATTATCAGAATTTGATTTTAGTAGAAGTCTTATGTGCGGGGGTGCCTTCACCTGAGTTATGGAAAAAATATCTAATATATCAAGAGGATAAATATAATTCTAAAATTGACAGTGTGAATTTTAGAAATAAAACATATGGCTATCAATGTAGCACGATGATGCTTTTATTTGAGAACGGAGACGTTTATTCACAAAGCGGTAGAACTGATCCGATGATGAAACTGTTCGTGAGTGGAATAGCAAAAAGACCAAGCTGCTATCATTGCCAATTTAAGGGTGACAATCGAGTTAGCGATTACACTATTTTCGATGGATGGAGTGCTGGAAAATTGGCAGGAATAAAAGATAATGATAAAGGTTATACAGCTGTTGTAGTTCATACTAAAAAAGCGGAAAAAGTATTTAATTCGCTCAAGGAAATGAACTGCTTTTGCGTAAATTACGAAGAAACAAAGATAGCTGATGGTATTATGTTTGACAAACAGCCGACAATGCATCCAGATAGAGGAGAGTTCTACAAGTATTTGTCAAAATATGGTATTGAAAAGGCAATTGAAAAATATATGCCAATAAAAAAAGTAGATAAGGTTAAAGAATATATGAAACCAGTACTTTATAAATTGGGCATTATTAAGGTGGCCAAACGAGTGAGACAGATTATAGAATAAGAAAGGAGTATAGTGAATGTCGCTGAAAATTAATAAGCATGTTTTAGTTTGGTCGATTATTACATATTTGTTCGTTTTTCAAAGAGCATTAGTAGGCTCGATTTCTATATTCAATTATATGGATGAGTTGTTTGCAATTATAGTTGGAATGAGCCTTGTGGCAAAAACTCTGAGTAAAAAAGTTCGATTAAATGCTGATGAGAGGACAATCTTATGGTTGCTAATTCTTGTCTGCATTATTGGTGCTATAGGAAATGCAGTGTCCGGATTGCTGACCCAGCCAATGTATATTGTTATAGATGTGATTTCGACTGTAAAGGTTTGGCTTTCGTATTATGCTATTGTTATGACGAATTGGCAAAGACACGTTTATGACGAATTGATACAGTTAATGGCTAAATGGGGAAGATTACTGGTTTGGATTATGCTGTTTTTCATGGTTCTTTCTCAAGTTGTTGACATAGGTATGACTGCATCAGCAAGATATGGCATTCGATCATTTCAGTTTGTGTATAATGTGCCAGGAAATTTTAGCAAAATGTTTTACTTTTTAATTCCGCTGTTGACAGCAGATTTGTGTTATAAATCAACTCTATATAAAAAAATTGCTATTGCGGGAGCTTTGGTCGTGTGGGCTTCAACAATGCGATCAAGAGCGTTTTCTTTTATAGCTGTTTTTTTGTTACTGGCAGTTTTTTTCTTCACATCTAATGGAAAAAAATGGGGAGAAAAAATTAGAAAAAAAATAAAGGTGGCATATATAATTCCGATTTGTGTAGTAGCAGTTGCGATTTGCTGGAATCAGTTGGTGTTCTACTTTACATCGGATACACAAGCAAGATCGGTTCTTTTGAGATTTGGTATCATGACAATGGTGACATATTTTCCGTTGGGAGCTGGATTTGGAACATTTGGCTCTGATGTTGCAGCTACACAATATTCTCCACTTTATAAGAAATACGGCTTTAATTCTATTTATGGAATGCGTCAAGGTGAAACATACTTCCTCAATGATAACTATTGGCCTATGGTAATGGGACAATTTGGCTTTTTTGGCACGATGTTAATTTTGGTAGCTTTGATTAAATTCATGCGAATGACAATAAATTCAACAAAAGAAAATAAGTATATGTATTTCTCTACTTTCTGTGCACTAGGCTTTCTCCTTTTGTCAAGCGTTGCATCAAAGAGTTATAGTGAGTTTAGTTCGATTTGTGTTTTTATTTTGATTGGTATATTTGTTAAACGTTCAAGAACAGTAGAGGAAAAAGGATAAGAAGATATGGAAAGAAAAGGCACAAAAGTTAATTTTTTGTATAATATGGTATATCAAGTGGCACTGATGATTTTGCCACTTATAACTATGCCATACGTATCGAGAGTTCTTGGTGCAGAGGGTATTGGAACATATTCATATACATATTCAATTGCTCAATACTTCTTACTGTTTGGAATGTTGGGAGTTGAAAATTATGGAAATCGTAGTATTGCGCGTGTTAGAGATGATGAACAGAAAAGAAGTGCTGTGTTTTCAAGCATCTATACATTACAATTTATAATAGCATCTATATCAGTTATAGTATATGTATTATACATTGCGATGTTTAGCGGAAATAAACTTTACGCGTTTCTGCAGGTCTTTTATGTATTAAGTGGAGTATTTGACATTAACTGGCTTTTTTTTGGAATGGAGGATTTTAAACTAACAGTTACTCGAAAAGTGTTGGTTAAGATTATTAATGTTGTCTTAATTTTTGCATTTGTTAAAACGAGTGCTGACTTATGGAAATATTTGCTTGTGCTTAGTCTTGGCTATTTTATTGCGCAATCATCAATGTGGTTGTTTGCTTCAAAGTATATAAAGTTTCACTTTACGAGAATAAATGAAGCGTTTAAGCATTTTAAGGATATCTTAATTTTGTTTATACCGTTGGTAGCAACGAGTATATATAGAATGATGGATAAAGTTATGCTTGGAAACTTTAGCACGATGCAGCAAGTTGGATTTTATGAGAACTCAGAAAAGCTAATTAATGTTTGTCTATGTGTGATTAGTGCTTTTGGTGCTGTAATGATGCCAAGAATGTCAAATTTATATGCTAGAAGCAAATATGACGAATGTAGGGATCTGTTTGTTCGATCGATGGAAATTGCAATATTTATTGGATGTGCAATTACATTTGGAATATCTTCTATTGCTAATGATTTTATACCTATCTTTTATGGAACGGGATATGATGCGTGTGTTAGTATAACAATAATGCTTTCGGCAACTGTGTTGTTCATTACATGGGCGTGCATAGTAAGGACGCTATATTTAATTCCAACAGAAAAGAATAAAGTATATATTTATTCTGTGTTTTTAGGGGCGGGAGTTAATGTGATTATAAATTGGGCGTTAATCCCGCGGCTGGCTTCAGTTGGAGCAGCAGTTGGAACAATAATTGCAGAAGTGACAGTGGCTGTTTATCAAACTATAATGGTAAGAAAAGAACTGGATGTTTCTCAATGTATGAAAAAGTCCGTCCCGTTTATTATATTTGGTAGTATTATGTTCTTGGTTGTAAAGATACTTCCATTTGAAGTTGGAGGGAATATTGGACGCCTCATTGCAAAAATTTTTATTGGAGCGATGGTGTATTTGGCGTTGTCAGCAATTTATTTCCTGAAAACAAAAAACAAACTATTTTATGATGTGATTGGGAAGCTTATGAAAATATAATGATTTTTGATGTTAGGAGGATGGAAGAAATGGTTTATATAGTTGTGCCTATATTTAATACGGAAAAATATTTGGAGCAATGCTTAAAATCTATTCACAAGCAAACATATCAGAATTGGAAATGTTTGCTTGTGAATGATGGATCAACTGATGGTTGCTCTCAAATTTGCGAAACTTTTGCGAATGGTGATTCCAGGTATGTGTATATATATGAGGAGAACAAAGGATTATCTGCGGCACGAAATAAAGGAATAGAGTGTGCCATAGATTTTAGCGGGGGGGGCATGACTTCGTTTGCTTCGTGGACAGCGACGATTATATAGAACCTGATTATTTGGAAAAAATGTTGGAACCATATCAGGCTAATAGCAGTCTCGATCTTGTGATTTGTAATTATTTTAATGATAATACACCTAAAGAAAATAGCTTTATTACACAGTCGAAGTATGGAATTCGTGACCGAATTGAAACAATGAGAGAATTTGCAAATCCAAAAAGTTTTAAAGGATTTGCATGGAATAAGCTTTATAAGCTTGATTTGATTGAGCAAAATAATCTTCGCTATGATATGAATTGCATTTTGGTGGAGGATGCACTATTTAATCATCAGTATATGAGTTGCTGCATGCAATCGTATTATGTGGATTGCCCGTTGTATCATTATATTACAAGAAGCGACTCTCTGACGAATCAATCTTTTAAAGAGAAAAATTGGAAGCTTTTAGAGTCATATAGAAATATAATCAAATTTTGTGGCTTACAAAAAGATAAGGAACTGGATGTACTATTAAATGAAAATTATTTAAACCACGAAATAACTATATTGAAAAAGATGAAATTTTCTAAAACGCCTGTTGATAGAGAAAAAATGCAGTGGTTAAAAGAAAAAGTGAAAAGCGAGATCCGGAGTATTTGGTGTGCACATAATATTTCGCTAAAGAGAAAATTAATGGCAATATATTTGAGTTTTTGATGGGATAAGGAGAATGGATGTAAATGAAATGGGAGACTGTGGGTTGTTTAATATATCGAATTATTGCGAAGGTACATCATGTATTACTCTGCTGTTATTTGCGATATAATATTAAGGGAGATTCCAAATCCTTACTTATTTATGATAATCCTAAAGTAGTGTGCCCTGACAATTTGACAGTAGGAGAACATTGTTCGCTTAATGAGGGAAGCTTACTTCATTGCGTAGGAAATGTTGTTCTTGGAAATAATGTTACAGTATCTGCGGGTGCCAAGATTTTTTCGACACAATATGATGTAAGTCATTGGACAGAATCTGAAAAACACTATCATTTAAGGAAATCAGTATTTATAAATGATGGCTGCTGGATTTGTTCAGGGGGGGTGATTCTCCCCGGAGTGTATATAAATGGAAAGAATGTTATAGTGGGGGCAAATGCAGTAGTTACTAGAGATATTAATGAAAGCAATGTGTTGGTTGCAGGAGTGCCTGCTAAGATAGTGAAAAAATATGAGTGAGGTAGAGGTGCATCTACAAAGATAAAAAACTCTTCATAATAAGGTTCAAAAGAAAAGAGAAAAAGATGAAAACAACATTACTTATCATGGCAGCCGGAATTGGTAGCCGCTTCGGAACGGGAATTAAGCAGTTGGAGCCGGTCGATGATGCAAACCATATTATCATGGACTACTCAATCCACGATGCGATTGAAGCTGGTTTCAACCATGTGGTTTTTATTATCCGCAAGGATATCGAGAAGGAGTTCAAAGAGGTCATCGGTGATCGTATTGACTCCATTTGCTCCGCTCACAATGTAACTGTGGACTATGCTTTCCAGGGTATCAACGATATTCCGGGAGAACTTCCGGCAGGCCGTACAAAGCCGTGGGGAACT
>ERZ773158.1421-NODE-1421-length-21653-cov-4.960552_pt1 | contig 21653 bp, 17 predicted proteins | sample MGYA00511918_ERZ773158 | MGnify/ENA primary metagenome ERZ773158 (study PRJEB29015, sample SAMEA2737876) | human gut metagenome | biome: human gut; feature: human-associated habitat; material: faeces | place: China | collected 2012 ...
TTGCAGCCGGAGCGAAGGGGGAAACTCGGCCCCCTCCGCCCCGGCCGGACAGGTCAATCTACACCGTGTGCTGCGGCAGGTCCTGCAGGGCGATGACGTCCATGCCCATGTCGTTGGCGCTGCCGTGACCCTGCTGGTCCTCACGCACCGCCTCGATGGCACTCACGTACGTGTTGGCGGCAGACATCGCGGTCACGCAGGTCACACCGCGTCGCACTGCCTCGGTGCGCAGCAGATAGCCGTCGCCGCGCGAGCCCGGACCGTACGGCGTGTTGATGATCACCGCGATCTTGCCATCGGCGATGAGGTCGCCGATGTTGGGGCGCTCGCCGTCGTGCGGGCCGCTAATCTTCTCCACGACCTCGCACGTCACGTTGCCTCCACGCAGCACGCGCGCCGTACCCTCGGTGGAGCAGATGTCAAAGCCCAGGTAGCGCAGGATACGGGCGACCGAAAGGATGTGGCGCTTGTCGCGGTCGCACACGCTGATGAACACCTTGCCGACGCTCGGGTCGGGCAGCTTGTAGTCAATCGCCAGCTGCGTCTTGGCGTATGCCTCGGGATAGCTCTTGGCGATACCCATGACCTCGCCCGTCGACTTCATCTCGGGCCCCAGGATGACGTCGGCGCCCGGGAAACGACCCCAGGGCATGACGGCTTCCTTCATGCAGAACCAGTCCAGCTGACGTTCGTCGCTCGGCAGGCCCAAGCTCGCGATGGAATCGCCTGCCATGATGCGCGCCGCGCATTTGGCCAGCGGCACACCGGTGGCCTTGGAGATAAACGGCACGGTACGGCTGGCGCGCGGGTTGGCCTCGATCACGTAGACGGTCTCGCCCTTGATGGCATATTGCACGTTGACCAGACCGCGGACTCCCAGCGCCATCGCGATGCGGCGCGTGGTCTCGCGGAGCTTCGCCTGCAGGCTCTCGCTAAAGCTGAACGGCGGGATGCAGGTCGCGGAGTCGCCGGAGTGAATACCGGCTTCCTCGATATGCTCCAGGATGCCGCCGATGTATACCTCTTCGCCATCGCACAGGGCGTCGACATCGGACTCGATTGCGCCCTCCAGGAAGCGGTCCAGATACACCGGGTAGTCGGGGCTGATGCGCGCAGCCTCTGCCATGTAATCGCGCAGATGCTCGGCATCGTAGGCGATCATCATGCCGCGGCCGCCCAGCACGTAGCTCGGACGCACCAGCAGCGGGTAGCCGATGTGCGCGGCCACGGCCTCGGCCTCCTCAAACGAGGTGGCCTGACCCGCCGGCGGGTACATAATGCCCAGCTTGTCGAGCAGGGCGGCAAAGCGCTCGCGGTCCTCGGCAAAATCGATGGCGTCGGGCTTTGTGCCCATAATGTTCACGCCGCTCTCCTCGAGCATGCGCGCCAGCTTAAGCGGGGTCTGGCCGCCGAGCGTCACCACGACGCCGTCGGGGCGCTCGACATCGATAACGTCCATGACGTCCTCGTAGGTGAGCGGCTCAAAGTACAGACGGTCGGACGTGTCATAGTCGGTCGAGACGGTCTCGGGATTGCAGTTGACCATGATGGTCTCGAAGCCGCGAGCCGCCAGCGCGTAGCTCGCGTGCACGCAGCAGTAATCGAACTCGATACCCTGGCCAATGCGGTTGGGGCCGGCGCCCAGGATCATCGCCTTGGGCTTGTCCGCCGGCGTGGTCTCGTCGGGAGCCACGCACTTCTTGGCATCCGGGCTCGTGCGGTAGATGTTCTCGTACGTCTTGTAGTGGTACTCCGTGGCGCTCGAGAACTCGGCCGCGCAGGTATCGACCGTCTTCATGCTGGGAACCACGCCCAGGCCCTTGCGGTAAGCGCGCACAAAGCGCTCATCGGAGCCGGTCAGCGCGGCAATCTCGGCGTCGCTCGTGCCGTACTGCTTGAGCAGGCGCATCGCGTCGGCGTCAATGTCCTCCACGCGCAGGCCGCGGATGCTCTCCTGGACCTGCACCATATCGTTGATGCGGTTGAGATACCACGGATCGATACCGCAAATGGTGTGGATGCGCGCAACATCCCAGCCACGGCGCAGGGCCTCGACCACAAAGAAGATGCGGTGCTCAGTCGGGGTGCCCACGGCCTGGGCGAGTTCATCGTCGCTCAGCTTATCGGCGCCCTCCTTGCCACCGGCGCAAATACCCTGGTGCCCGTCCTCCAGCGAGCGCATGGCCTTGCCAAAGGCTTCCTCAAAGGTGCGGCCGATCGCCATGATCTCGCCCACGGCCTTCATGCGCGTGGTGAGCGTGGGGTCGGTGCCCTTGAACTTCTCGAAGGCAAAGCGTGGCACCTTGACCACACAGTAGTCGATCGTGGGCTCAAAGCAGGCGGGCGTGGCCTTGGTGATGTCGTTGACGATCTCGTCGAGCGTATAGCCCACGGCCAGGCGAGCGGCGGCCTTGGCGATGGGGAAGCCCGTGGCCTTGGAGGCCAGCGCGGACGAACGACTCACGCGCGGGTTCATCTCGATGACAATCAGGCGGCCGGTCTGGGGGTTCACGGCAAACTGCACGTTAGAGCCACCGGTCTCGACGCCGATCTTCTCCAAGATAGCGAGCGAGGCGACACGCATGCGCTGATACTCAAGGTCGGAGAGGGTCTGCGCCGGCGCCACGGTGATGGAGTCACCGGTATGCACGCCCATGGGGTCGAGGTTCTCGATGGAGCACACGATGATGCCGTTGCCGGCGTGGTCACGCATAACCTCCATCTCGTACTCTTTCCAACCCTCGATGGATTCCTCGACCAGCACCTCATGGGCAGGCGAGAGTTCAAGGCCCTGGCTCACGATGGAGACGAGCTCCTCGTGGGTATGCGCGATGCCACCGCCGGCGCCGCCGAGGGTAAAGCTCGGACGCAGCACACAGGGGTATCCCACGCGCTCGGCGATGGCCTCGGCGTCTGTCACGCTGTAGGCATAGCCCGAGCGCGCGACCTCCAGGCCAATCTCGGCCATGGCCTCGTTAAAGAGCTTGCGGTCCTCGCCGCGCTCGATGGCGGCAAGGTCACAGCCGATCATCTCGACGCCGTACTTGTTGAGCGTGCCGTCCTTTGCCAGCTCGACAGCGGCATTCAGACCGGTCTGGCCGCCCAGCGTGGGCAGCAGCGCGTCCGGGCGCTCCTTCTTGATCACGCGCTCGATAAATTCGGCGGTGATGGGCTCGACATAGGTGCGGTCGGCAAGGCCCGGGTCGGTCATGATGGTCGCCGGGTTGGAGTTGACCAGGATGACCTCAAAGCCATCCTCCTTGAGCACCTTGCAGGCCTGGGCGCCGGAGTAATCGAACTCGCAGGCCTGGCCAATGACGATGGGGCCCGAGCCAATGACGAGGATACGCTTGATGTCGGTACGTTTAGGCATGTTAGTTCTCCTCGGTCTCGGTCGCGTCGGAACCATTGTCAGCGAAATTCCAGCCGGCCAGGCGGTCCTTCGCGGTGTCGATGTCCAGGTAGTTCTCCTCGCCGTCCATGAGTCGCGTAAAGGCGGTAAAGAGATAGTGGGCATCGGTGGGGCCGGGCGAAGCCTCGGGGTGGTACTGGACCGAGAAGCACGGTTCGTCGAGCAGCTGGATGCCCTCGGCGGTGCCGTCGTTGAGGTTCACGTGCGTCAGGCGAATGCGGCCGAAGCGCTCGTTCATCACGACCGGCGCGATGCCGCGACGCACCCAGACGCGCAGGTCGCCATCGGCCGCATGCTCGGTCTCGCCGCCGGAAAGTTCCGGGATCAGTTTGCCCAGACTGGGGAACAGCAGGCCAAAGCCGTGGTTTTGCGCGGTAATCTCCACACGACGGCTCACCAGGTTCATAACCGGCTGGTTGCCACCGCGGTGACCGAACTTAAGCTTTTCCATCTGGGCGCCGCACGCCAAGCTGATCATCTGGTGACCCAGGCAAATACCAAAGACCGGCACCTTGCCGATCAGCTGCTGCACCTGCTCGTAGGTCTCTACCACGGCATCGGGGTCGCCGGGGCCGTTGGATAAAAAGACGCCGTCGGGATTCATGTCGAGCACCTCACTCGCGGGCGTATCCCACGGCACGACAGTAAGGTCGCAGCCGGCGCGGACGAGGCCCTCCAGAATGCCGCGCTTCACGCCGCAGTCGTAGGCGACCACGTTGTGGCGGGCAGGAGCGGCAGGGGCAAGCGCAAAGTCATGCGTAGCGGGCAGGTCGCCCGCGGAAAAAGCATGGGGCCCAGAGCAGCTCACGATCTTGACCAGATTCTCGCCCACCAGCGTCGGCGCTGCGGCCAGACGCTCGGCAAGCTCGTCGATGTCGAAGATCTCGGTCGAGATAATGCCCATCTTGGAGCCGTTGTCGCGCAGGTGGCGCACAAGAGCGCGGGTGTCGACGCCCTCGATAGCGACGATGCCGTGAGCACGCAGGTACTCCGGCACGCTGACGGCCGAGCGCCAGTTAGAAGGCGTGGCGCACATGTCGCGCACGATCATGCCGCGCATAGCGGGAGCGCTCGCAGGGCGAGCGGTATCGCCGGGGAAGGCTGACTGGACGTCGGTCTCGTCGATACCGTAGTTGCCGATCTGCGGATAGGTCATGGTTACGATTTGGCCGGCATAGCTCGGATCGGTCATAACCTCAAAATAGCCCTCGAGTGAGGTGTTGAAGCAGACTTCGCCGGTTGCGGTACCATCGGCACCACATGCACGGCCATAAAAAATGGTCCCATCCTCAAGATACAGGATGCAGGGACCGCAGGTGCCCTTGCTGGTTTTTGCCAGCATACGCTGGCACAACTCGCTGGGCGCGATGGTGCGGGCGGCAGCGCCCGCAATATGGTTGTTCGCCATAATTCTCCTTCCCGGTCTCACAGGACCGGCTTAAAGGTTGGTAGTTAGGCCTCGCGGTATTCTAACCGCAAGCATCGCATATGGCATTAATTACATAGAATTGTTTACAAAATGATAATTATGACTTCCCATGCATAATGATTTTTCTGGGACGGGGATTAAAAATCGTCCCGCGTGGGCTTGTGACTCACGCGGGACGATTCGTTTTATTTATCCTGCTCCAGCAGATCGGACGGTGTGCGATCGGGCTTGCCGCCGCGGAAAATCTCGCGGCCATGCAGACGATGCTCCAGGTCACGTTCGGCCTTTTCCTCGTCAATCTTGGTCTGGCTTACCGCCGGGTCCTCAATCAGCGACGACACCGAGTTCACCTGCTTTTGGATGCGCTCGGCAATCGTGTCGTCCATGCTCACGATACGCATCTTCCAGTCGATACTCGTGGCGTTGGACGAGCTCTTGGTCCACACGAACGTCAGAATGGCGCTCTGATGGCCCCGTGCGGGAAACATGCCAAAGAAAGAGTCGTGCTGGATCTTGCTGTCCTCGTCGATATAGGCGTGCACGTTATACACCACGCGGTCGATCTTATCGTTGAGCAACGCGTTGGTCGCAAGTGCCGCAGCCTGAATCTGCCCGTTGGACAGCAGCTCGAGCTCGTTGGCAGACGACGTGTCCAACACCGTTACCTCGACCGTGCCCGTACGTTCATCGGCTTCATCGACGGTAAAGTCGAGCGGGAACTGCGTAAAGCCGTTGCCCCACTCAAGGCCGCCCTTCAGTGCCGTGGAAACGGTATCCACCGAAACGCTCTCGGACAGGTTGGCAGTGTTCAAGCGGCGCATCACGCCGTAGCCAATCTGCATGCCCACGATCAACACCAGAATGCCGATAACTACGGCCATGGCAGTCTTCGTAATGGTATGGCTCACCCGCGAACCCGAAGGGTCATCCTCGGACAGCGGGTCGATATGTTTTGCCTGGCTCGCGCGGTCCTCGCTGCGCAGGCGTGCCAGCGCAGTCTTGTCACCGCGCTTGGCCGCAGCCTCTTTTTCGCGCATGCGCTCGGTGCGCTTTTTGGCAAGCGTCGGATCCAAGACACCGGATGCGTCGATTTCGGAGAACAACTCCGTCACTTCTTCCGGAGTCAAAGGGTTCTTATCAGCCATAAACTTCCTGTCATATCAATCAGTCGAGCTCGTGCGCACGCGCACCTTCGAACTGCATTCGATAGTAACGGGCATAGGTGCCGCCACGGGCGAGAAGCTCCTCGTGCGTGCCACGTTCCACAACGCGACCATGCTCGACGGTCGCAATCTCGTCGGCATGCTTAATGGTCGAGAGGCGGTGGGCAATGATAATCGTGGTGCGCCCGCTCGCCAAGCGCTCGAGCGACTCCTGCACCGCCTCCTCGCTCTCGTTATCCAGAGCACTCGTCGCCTCATCCAAAATAAGAATCTTGGGATTCTTGAGGAACACTCGCGCAATGGCGACGCGCTGCTTTTGACCGCCCGAAAGACGGCTGCCGCGCTCGCCCACCACGGTGTCATAGCCCTGCGGCAGCGATTCAATGAAGGTATCGATATTGGCGCGGCGGGCGGCCTCGGCGACCTCTTCTGCCGTGGCGCCCGGCTTGCCGTAGGCGATGTTCTCGCCGATTGTTCCGTCAAACAGGTAGACATCCTGCTGCACCAGGCCGATAGCGCGGCGCAGGCTCTGCTGCGTCACATCGCGCACGTCCTGACCGTCGATGCTAATGGACCCAGCGGCAACGTCGTAAAAGCGCGGCAGCAGCGAACAGGTCGTGGACTTGCCACCGCCCGAAGGGCCAACCAAAGCGATGGTCTGCCCGGGCTTGATGGACAGATCCATATGGTCGATAACGGGACGCTCGTCGGCATCGCCCTCGCCCAGCTCAACATCCTCGTAGTTAAAGCACACGTCGTGATAATCCACGGCGCCGGCGGTCACCTGCAGATCCATGGCGCCCGGCTTGTCCTGGATATCCGGCGCGGTCGAGAGTACCTCGTCCATGCGCTTAAAGCCGGCGATGGCCTTCTGATACGTTTCGGCCGAATTGACGAGTGTCTCGAGCGGCGTGCAGAACAGCGAAATATAGAGTGCAAAGGTCGCCATATCGACCGCCTGCAGCTGTCCCTGGGCGACCAGCCAGCCGCCCAGCAGTACCACGATCACATAGAGCACACCCGAGAGCAGGCCATATGTCGCAGTATAGACGCCCATGGCGTGATACATGTTCTCCTTGGACGAAAGATAGCGATTGTTGGAGGCGCGGAACTTAGAGCGCTCGGTCTCCTCATTGGCAAAGCTCTTGACCACGCGCATGCCCGCCAGCGAATCCTGCAGCTGCGCATTGATGCCGCTGATCTTTTTGCGGTTGTCGCTAAAGACCTCGCGCATGCGCATGTTCTGCCAAAACATGATGACCGAAAACGCTGCTGTCACCACAGCCATGGCAAGCGCCAGCACCGGGGCGATGGTAAAGAGGATCACAAACGAGCCGATAATCTCGATGCCGCAGATGATGATCCACTCGGGCACGTGGTGCGCCGCCTCGCAGATATCGAACAGGTCGTTGACCACGCGGCTCATCATGTCGCCCGAGCTGTTACGGTCGAAGTACGCAAAGCTAAAGCGCTCATACTGGTCGAACAGGTCCTCGCGCATCTTGGACTCCATGCGCGCACCCATCACGTGACCCCAATAGCTCACAAAGTAGCGGCAGGCGCAACGGATGATATACATCAGCACCAAACCAACCGCGATCATACCGAGCGCCTGCATAATGGCAGCCTGACCCTGGGTAAACAACCCGCCGGTCAGATTGCGCAGAATAATAGGAAACGCAAGGTCAATGGCAGCAAGCACCAGAGCGCAAACAGTATCGGCAACAAAAAGCCCCATCTGGGGCTTGTAGTAAGAAAGAAACCTCTTCAGCATAATCACCTTACGCGGTTTTACCAAACCGCGTTTCGTCTCGACGCTGCAAGTGCTCCATTTGGACAATCTGCCCTTCAATCGTCGGTCGCGTATATCCATACGCTTCCCTCCTCTTTTGGGCCACCTTGTCTCAAATGGAGCACTTTCGCTGACTTACACAAACCTGCGGGATCATCCCCGCTCGTTAAAGCTCCGCACCCCCAAGGCGATGCGCGATGCTATCGCAGGCCAAGGCGCCCACGACGGTCTTGGCGTCTTCGATCTTGCCGTCGAGCACAGCGTCGATCAGCTCGTGCAGCGGCACCAGGTCCACGTTGACAAACTCGTCATCATCGGGGTTGGGCGCATCAAACTCGAGCTTGGTAGCCAAGTAGATGTGGATGATCTCATCGCAAAAACCGCAGGACGTGACAATCGACGTCAAAAAGCGAATGCGACCAGCCCTAAAGCCCGTCTCCTCATGCAGCTCGCGCTTGGCGCAATCGAGCGGGTCCTCGCCTGGATCGAGCTTGCCGGCGGGAATCTCGACCGTCACGCGGTCGATGGCGGTGCGGTACTGACGCACCAGTACGATCTTGCCACTCTCGGTCAGCGCCACAACGGCCGCCGCACCCGGATGGCGAACGATATCGCGGGCGCTGCGGCGACCGTTGGGCAGCTCAACCTCAAGACGGTGGACGTCGAGGATCTTGCCCTTCCAGGCACACTCCTCCGAAAGAATCTTCTCGTGCAGCTCGGCATCGTGCGGGTCGTCGTCGCCCAACACCAGCGCCGGCTCGTCAGCGACCTCGCCACCAGGCTCGCCCTCGGCGTGCCCATACATGCGGCTGTCCTCTTCAACGATCTGCGCACCCACGAGCTCTTCGTTCTTCTCGTCCATCCGTCTCATTCCTCTCGGATTTTAGGCATCCCAGGCGTCGCGGCCGCGCAGCGCGCGCAGGCCGATGTCGTGGCGCAGGGTCTTGCCTTCAAAATCAATCTTCTCGCAGGCCTCGTAGGCAAGGTTGCGAGCGTTCTCGAACGTGTCACCCAGAGCGGTCACGGCAAGCACGCGGCCACCATTGGTCACGAGCTGGCCGTCCACCACGGCAGTGCCCGCGTGGTACACGGTCACGTTCTCCATGACCTCGGCATCGGCGATACCGGTGATGACCTTGCCCTTCTCGTAGCTGCCGGGATAGCCCGCGCTCGTCAGGACAACGGCCACAGCCCACTCGTCACGCCAATCGAGCTCAATCTGATCAAGCTCGCAGTTGGCGCAGGCGAGCATAACCTCGACCAGATCGTTCTTGAGGCGCGGCAGCACGACCTGCGTCTCGGGGTCGCCAAAACGGGCATTGAACTCCAGCACCTTGGGGCCGGCGGGGGTGAGCATAAAGCCACCGTACAGGCAGCCGCGGTAGTCGATGCCCTCGGCAGCAAGCTCGGCCACGGTCTGCTCCATGACCGCCACCATGGTGGCGTGCTCCTCGTCGGTCACGATGGGCACCGGGCTGTAGACGCCCATGCCGCCGGTGTTGGGGCCAAGGTCGCCCTCGAGCGCGCGCTTGTGGTCCTGCGAGGTGGCCATGGGGCGCACGGTCTTGCCGTCGGTAAAGGCCAGCAGCGAACACTCGGGGCCAACCAGCATCTCCTCAATGACAACGGTGTTGCCGGCATCACCAAAGGTACCGCCAAAGCACTCGCGCACGGCCTCTTCGGCCTGCTCGAGCTCAGTCGCCACGATAACGCCCTTGCCTGCGGCCAGGCCGTCAGCCTTCACGACCAGCGGGGCACCCTGCTCGCGCACATAGGCAAGAGCCGAAGCCTCGTCAGTAAACGAGCCGTAGGCGGCCGTCGGAATGCCGGCACGCTCCATGAGCTGCTTGGAGAATAGCTTGGAGCCCTCCATCTGGGCACCCTCGGCACCCGGGCCAAAGCAGGAAATCCCCGCCGCGCGCACGGCGTCGGCCACGCCCGCCACGAGCGGAGCCTCGGGGCCAATCACCACGAGTCCGCATCCATGGCTCTGGGCAAACGCCGCCACGGCCGCAGGATCGCAATCGTCGAGAACCACGTTCTCGCCGCAGCTCGCGGTGCCGCCGTTGCCCGGCGCAATGTAGAGCTTGCCGGCGCGCGGTGATGCTGCGAGCTTAGCTGCCAAAGCGTGCTCGCGGCCGCCGCTGCCCAACAACAGGATGTCGATGGTTTGAGTGTCCGCCTTCAAGGGTGCCTCCTCTATGGATGAATGGCTCGCTCCGCGCGAGCCCTTTGCAAGCAAATATACCCCTCGGCCGCCCGCTTGGGCTGCAAAGGGGTATATCGCAATAACCGAATAGTGCCGATTACTTCCAGAATCGGTTGATGATCTGTTCGCGATCGGCGCCGACGCCAATGAACGTCACGCGGGTGTGTGCCAGATCCTCGATAAACGCCACGTAGTCCTGAGCCTCCTGCGGCAGCTCGTCAAAGCTGCGGCAACCGGTGATATCGCACTTCCAGCCCGGGAGCTCCTCGTAGATGGGCTTGGCATGCTCAAAGCGCACCTGATGCTCGGGCACGCTCGTGTAACGCTCGCCGTCGACGTCATAGGCCACGCACACCTTGATGGTGTCGAAGGCCGAAAGCACGTCGAGCTTGGTCACGGCGATATCGGTGAGGCCGTTGACGCGCGAGGCGTAGTTGGCGATGGGGCCATCGAACCAGCCGCAGCGACGACGGCGACCGGTGGTCACGCCGTACTCATAGCCCTCCTCGGTCAGCGTGTGACCGGCCTCGGACTCGTAGGAAAGCTCGGTGGGCATGGGGCCCGAACCGACGCGGGTGATATAGGCCTTCATGACGCCCAGCACGCGGTCGACATTCTTCATGCCCACGCCGGAGCCGGTGATGGCGCCGCCGGCGGTGCAGTTGGAAGACGTCACGTACGGATAGGTGCCGTGGTCGATGTCGAGCAGCGTCGCCTGGGCGCCCTCAAACAGCAGGTCCTTACCCTCGTCGATCATGTTGTTGAGCAGCAGGCTCGTCTCGGTGATGTAGGGGCGCAGGCGCTCGGCCATCGGCAGGTACTCGTCGCAAATCTGGTCCACGGTGTAGGTGGGCAGGTTGTAGATGAGCTCGAGCTCAGGGTTCACGCGGGCGAGAGCGGTCTCCAGCTTGTCGCGGAACAGTGCCTCGTCCAGCATGTCCTGCATGCGCAGACCAATGCGGGCCATCTTGTCCTGATAGCACGGACCGATACCGCGCTTGGTGGTACCGATGTTCTTCTTGCCGAGCTTCTGCTCAAAGGCGCCATCCAGATCGATGTGGTACGGCATGATGACATGCGCATTGCCGCTAATCTTGAGGTTCTTGGTGGTGATGCCGTCGGCCTCGAACATGTCGATCTCCTCAAGGACAACCTTGGGGTTGACGACGCAGCCGTTACCGATCACCGACACGTGGTCGGAATACATGATGCCGGAGGGCACCTGGTGCAGGCCGTACTTCTTGCCGTTGACGACGATGGTGTGGCCAGCGTTGTTGCCGCCCGAGTAGCGCACGACGGCATCGAAGTCGCCGGCGACCAAGTCGCAAATCTTACCCTTGCCCTCATCGCCCCACTGGGCACCGACCAAAACGGTTGACGGCATGTTTACTCCTTACATTCATGGACTGTCTACGCGCCACGCCGGCACGCAGAAGCACAAAACATTCCCAGTATACCCGTGCAACGGGCGCCTGTCCTACTCCTCGGCATGTGCCCCATCAAGCTCATAGAACTTGGTGGATGCCGGCAGGAACATCAGGTCGACGTCGCCGATCGGGCCCGAACGGTTCTTGGCCACGACGATACGCGTAACGCCCTCGTCGGGTCGATCGTCGCGCGAGGCTTCGGCCTCGTCGGCGGAGCGGTCCAAGAACATAACGATATCGGCGTCCTGCTCGATGGAGCCCGATTCACGAAGGTCGGAAAGCTGCGGGCGCTTGCCGGTACGGGATTCGACCTGACGCGAGAGCTGCGACAGCGCGATGAGCGGAATCTTGAGCTCCTTGGCCATGATCTTCAGACCACGCGACATCTCGGAGACCTCGACGGTACGGCTCTCGGAGCGGCGTCCCGGCGGAGGACTCACCAGCTGCAGGTAGTCCAGGATGATGATGGCCTTCTCCTTGTTGTGGAGCATGCGGCGGCTCTTGGCGCGAATCTCGGTCACTGTGGTGCCGGGCGTATCGTCAATCAGAATATCGAGCTTGGACAAGGTCTGCGTGGCCTCGTTGATATTGGCCCACTGCTCGGGGCTAATGCGGCCCATGCGGAAGTCACTGATCGAAATCATGGCGTAGGCGCAAATCAGACGCTGGGCAATTTCCTTGCCCGACATCTCCAGCGAGAAGAAGCCGACGGTATAACCGGCCGCGGCAGCGTTGAGCGCCAGATTCAGGGCGAACGACGTCTTACCCACAGCAGGGCGGGCGCCGATGATGATGAGCTGGCCCTCGCGAAAACCCATGAGCATGCGGTCGAGCGACGGGAAACCCGTGGGCACGCCCGCAGCCTGGCCGCCGGCCTGGCATACTTCCTCGGCCTCGTTATAGGCCTCGACCATAAACTCGGTCAACGTCTTGTAGCTCGACTTGACCTCGCGCGCCGTGACCTTGAGCAGCTTGCTCTCGGCCAGCTCCACGACCTCCTTGGTGTCGGTAGGGGCGTTATAGGCCAGCGCGTTGATCTCGTTGGTGGCACCGATCAGCTCGCGCAGCATCGAGTCGCGACGGACGATGGCGGCATGGTGCTGCCAGTTCACGAGCGACAGGGTCTGACCCATCAGCTCCAAAATGTAGGCCTCGCCGCCCACGGCATCGAGCTTGTTGATGCTGCGCAGGTAATCGATCAGCGAGATGGAGTCGATGGGAATGCGGCTGTTGTACATATCGACCATCGCGGTGTAGATGGTCTTATGAATGGGCCGGTAGAAGTCATCGGGCTGCAGCTCGACCTGGGCCTCTTCGACCACCTCGGGCGATAGCAGCATAGCGGCCAGTACATTGGCCTCTGCATCTTGGTTTTGGGGAAGACCCAACTTGGAGCCGCGGTCCTCAACCGTCAGCCCGGTCTCCCTATCGTCATATGCCATGAGCATCCTCATTCATATCGCTTGCGAGCATCCATAGTATCAGCCACGGTCCCAAAACGCGCCGCGCGCCGCCAATCATCACCGAACCAAACGGATGAACGGTCCTGTATATAGGACTTCGACGCAACGTTCACCATGACACTCACTCAGCGCAAAAAACAAAAGGGCGCCCTGGTTTCCCAGAGCGCCCTTCTTAGAACAAGATTGTTGCGTTGCAGCAAATGCTACTCGGCAGCAGCCTCAGTCTCGACCTCGGCGGTCTCGGCCTCGGCGACCTCAGCGGCCTCCTCGACCTCAGCCTCGGCAGCGAGCTCCTCGGCGGTAACGCCGACGAGAACGACAACCTCGGCCTTGATCTCGCGGTACAGCGAGATGGCAACGGTGTGGGCACCGGCAACCTTGATGGGCTTACCGAGCTCGACGCGCTTGCGATCGATGTCCATACCGAGCTGAGCCTTGATGGCGTCAGCGATCATAGCGGCGGTAACGGAGCCAAAGAGGATGCCCTCGTCGCCGACCTTGACGTCAACGGTGACCGTCTTGCCCTCGAAGGCAGCCTTGGTCTCGTTGGCGGTAGCCAGACGGACGGCCTCGCGCTTGGCGATGTTGTTGCGACGCTCGTCAAGCTGCTTGAGGTTGCCCTTGGTGGCGGCAACAGCGAGCTTCTTGGGGAACAGGAAGTTCTCAGCGTAACCCTGAGCGACCTCTACGACGTCACCCTCGCCGCCCTTGCCCTTGATCTCATCGAGAAGAATAACCTTCATGATGCGTCTCCCTTCTTAGCCGCGGTCGCGGTTGCCACGAGAGGAAACCACGGGGACGGTGTACGGCAGGAGAGCCATCTCGCGGGCGCGCTTGATGGCGTTGGCGATGTCATGCTGATGCTGCGTGCAAGCGCCAGTGACGCGACGGGGCTTAATCTTGCCACGGTCGGTCATGTACTTACGGAGAAGCTGAGTGTCCTTATAGTCGATGAACTCAGTGTTCTCCTTGCAGAACTGGCAGTACTTACGACGCGGCTGACGTGCAGAAAAATCATTAGCCATGTCAAAATACCTTTCGTTTGGCAACTTCGGCGAACCGAAGCCGCCTCTCACTCAAAAATAGGTGAACAACCCTTAGAACGGGATGTCCTCATCGTAGACGTCGACCGCGGGCGGCGTAGCCACCGGTGCGGCAGGACGTGCTGCGGGCGCGGGAGCTGCGGGGGCGTAACCGCCCTGGTCGTAGCCACCCTGGCCACCACGGGAGCTCATAAACTCGATCTCATCGACGATGACCTCAAGCTTGCTCCGGCGCTGGCCGTCGCGCTCCCAAGAGCTGTAGCGCAGCTTGCCCTCGATCGCGACCTTGTTTCCCTTTGCCAGGAAACGGCTCACGGCCTCGGCGCGGGTGCCGAACATGGTGCAGTCGACAAAGTTGGGATAGTCCTCCCACTCGCCAGTCTGCGCGTTGCGGCGACGATCGTTCACGGCGACGCCAAAGGACAGAACCTGGGTTCCGCCGGCGGTGGCGCGCAGCTCGGGATCGCGGGTGAGGTTACCGGTGATGTTCACTCGATTGATGCTCATAACTCACTACTTCCTCTTGGGGCACAAGCCCAGTCCAAAACGACAGTCTTACTCCTGGTCGTCGCGACGGACGATCATGTGGCGGACCACAGCGTCGGTGATGCGCAGGACGCGATCAAGCTCGGCGATCTGGGTAGGATCTGCGTGGAAGTTGATGATGGTGTAGTCACCATCGGTGAGGTCGTTGATCTCGTAGGCGAGCTTGCGCTTGCCCCACTCGTCAACGGAGTCGACCTTGCCAGCGCCCTCAGCGATCGTGGTATCGATACGCTTCATAACAGCGAGACGAGTCTCGGGGTCGAGCGACGGGTCAACAAAGAAAAGCAGTTCATAAGCCTTCATATTGTCACCTCCTCTGGGCAAATGTGGCTTCAGGTCGTGAAGGTGCGCCTGAAGCAGGAAAAGACTTGGTAATAATATCTTTCAACCTCCCAGGCCGCAAGAATATGCAGCTACAACCTCATGACCTCCACATATGCCCATACTCACACGGCATTTCATGCGTCTTCCAACCAAATGCTGACCAAATGCTTGACGGAACTGTGGACAAGATACGGCGCTGCGGGGACAAACCAAATCAAACTGCAGGTCAGCCATTGCAAGGCTGTGGTCGCAAAATGCATACCAGTGGCTCACAACACCGTTCAAATATTTTTAAAATTGCTGCCACGTCGTCTATAAATACCTATTTTGAACAATTTGTTGTATGCAGCCATGCTGGTCAGAGCCCGTTTTTGACCTTCTCGATCCCGTCACGAAGCCAAGCGATTCAAAAAATGCCAACTTTTCTGTTTGCACTTTGCGATTCCTCGTGTATACTGACTTTCGCATTTAACGGAGAGTTGTCCGAGTGGCCGAAGGAGCACGATTGGAAATCGTGTAGGCGTCAAAAGCGTCTCCAGGGTTCAAATCCCTGACTCTCCGCCAGTTAATTCCAAAGCAGGCCTTCGAGCCTGCTTTGTTTTTACCCCACGCGGAGGGGTGGCAGAGTGGTTGAATGCGGCGGTCTCGAAAACCGTTTGGCCTGTATAAGGTCACGAGGGTTCGAATCCCTCCTCCTCCGCCATTTTGGTTGAGAAAGCTCCCAACAACGGGAGCTTTTTTGTTTAGAGTCCCTTACAAGCAAATACGGCGGAGGAGGAGGGGTTCGAACCCGCCCTTCCCTCAAAAACATGTACGTCAGCCTCCAAAACCGACATTTTTCGACATCTTTGAAGGCTGATGTACATGTTTGGTACCCATGACCGTTCCCAGTCCCTACCGTTTGCCGAGCAATAGGGTCTCAATCGCCTCCAACCATGTACTATGTACGGGCATTGTTCAAACCCGAGAATCAAAGGACCTCATCTTGCCCGTCGTCGCCGCTATGACTGTTACTTCACACGCCTCGGATGCCATGGTCGCTATCCCATTTTGGCTCGAGATGTTCGCCGTTGTCGCGGCATCGATCTCGGGCGTGCTGGTCGCTCGCGAGCACAAGCTCGACCTGGTGGGCGCGGTCGCGCTCGCGGTGGTCTGCGGTCTGGGCGGCGGTCTTTTGCGCGATATGACGCTCCAGGTCGGCAACGTCTACATCCTCAACCAGCCCATGGCACTACCGCTTTCCATCGCCACAGCCGCCATCATCTATATCTTCCCGGCAATCGTCGATAAGCCCGAAAAACTCATTCCCCTGCTCGACATCATCTCGGTCGGCATCTATGCAGCAACCGGCGCGGACAAGGCGTTGGTGTACGGATTTGCGCCCGCCGTATGTATCATGATGGGCTTCTTTACCGCCGTGGGCGGCGGCATGCTGCGCGACGGCTTTATGGGCGTGGTCCCGGGCATTTTCCAACGCACCAACTTCTATGCCATCGCGGCCATCGCCGGATCGGCAAGCTATGTAGCCCTCGTCATGAGCGGCCTCATGAGCAATGTTGCCGCGCTGGTCGTATGCGTTGTGGTGACCATGGGGCTGCGCTGGCTATCACTGCGCTTTGACATTAAAAGCCCTACCGAGGAAGACATCGCGCGCTTTTTGCACCGTAAAAAGTAGGTAGCACAGCACAACCCCTCGAAATGCAACCGAGAGATTCTTTTAGAGCGCCCGCGCGGTGGGTACCCTGTTAGATACCTGTCGAGTATCTAACGAAGGATTCACTATGCCTTGCAACCAAGTACCGTCGATCCGGCGCCACAAAGCGCAGGCCCGCATCACCATCCTATTCGCGCTGATTGCGCTCGCGCTCACCGCACTTCCCACGGTGTCGTTCGCCGGCACCGACACCGCGGGAAACATGCTCGCAACCGAAGTTGACTCAACTCCGTCCGGTATCGAAGGCGACCTGTACTGGGCCGGCCAAAGTCTCAACCTAGACGACGCCTCCATCGGCCGCGATATTATCGCGGCTGGTGAGAACCTGTCGATTCGCGATTGCACCGTAGGCGGCGCCGTTCGTCTGGCGGCACGCACCATCGATATCGCCAAAACCGCAATCGATGGCAGCGTCACGGTGGCCGGCCAGCACGTCGTGCTCAACACCGGCAGCACCGCCAACTGTTTTTACGCGGCGGGCGAAACGGTCGCCCTGCGCGGCTCCGCCAAATCGGCGGCGCTTGCCGGCGACACCGTTACCATCGACGGCACCGTCGATGGCAATGTTGAAGTCTGGGCCGACAAGCTCATCCTGGGTAAAAACGCCCGCATCACCGGCACGGTGAACGCCCACGTCTCACAGGACCCCGAGCGGGCCGAGGGCGCCCAGGTTGGAGCCCTCAAGATCGACCGGACCGAGAACGAGAACACCTCTACGGTCAACGACATGATCGGCGGCATCGTTGCCGCAGCGCTTTCCACCTGCTTTGTCGCTATCCTGCTTGAGCTTGTCTTTCCGCGCGCAACCGCCAGCGCCGCCGGCATGCTCCATCAGCATCCCATGCCACTGTGGGTAAGTGGCCTTCTGGGCACGGTCGCCATCGCTCCCGCCGTCCTGCTGCTTATCATCTCGATTGCAGGCCTGTCGCTCGCCGGAGCCCTCATGTGCAGCATCATCGGCATCGCTTTGGTCTCGGCGGCATTTACGGGTACCGCGATCGCACGCATGGTCGGACACAACCAAAACCGCTTCGCCATGGCCGCCGCGGGCGGTATCGTCGCGGGCGCGCTCACGGCACTTCCTCTTATGGGCAGCTTTGTCAGCGGCGTAGCCTTCGTCTTCACGCTCGGCTACGTCATCCAAATCATTTGGCACAACGCCCACCTCAAGCCGCAGCAGCCGGCTAACACGCCAGGCCTTCCCACCGCCTAACCACCAACCACCACAAAGGGGACAGGCACCTTTGTGGTGGCGTAGGCCGCCTCAATCCCCATGCACCAAAAAGGGCGCCGACCATTGCGGTCGACGCCCTTTCTCATTAAAGCTATAAAACCCAGCACTTATTTGTTGACCTGACCGGCGCGGACGGCAGCCTTCTTGCGGTCGGTGGCGTTGAGCAGACGCTTGCGCAGGCGAATGTTCTTAGGAGTGATCTCGACCAGCTCGTCGTCGGCGATGTACTCCAGCGCCTCCTCCAGCGAGAAGGTGCGGGGCGGCACCAGCTGAACGGAGATATCGGAGGTCGAGGAACGCTGGTTGCCCAGGTTCTTGGTACGGGCGATGTTGACGACCATGTCGCCGGCCTTGCTGCGCTCGCCCACGATCATGCCCTCGTAGCACTCGGTGCCCGGCTCAACAAACAGCTGGCCGCGCTCCTGCAGCGTGCCCAGGGCGTAGGCAACGGCCTTCTCGGTGGTCATGGAGATCATGGCGCCGTTCTGACGGTTGCCGATCTCGCCGGCGTAGGGACCATACTCCAGGAAGGTGTGGTAGAACACGCCCTCGCCGTGGGTGACGTTCATGATGCGGTTCTTAAGACCCATGATGCCGCGGGTCGGGATCTTAAACTCAAGGTGCGTCACGATGCCCGAGGTATCCATGCTCGTCATGATGCCGCCGGAGGTACCGAAGACCTCAACGACCTTGCCCGAGTACTCGTCCGGGCACTCGACGACGGCCTGCTCGACGGGCTCCATCTTGTTGCCGTTCTCGTCCTTCTTAAACAGAACGCGAGGACGGCCAACCTGGAACTCAAAGCCCTCGCGACGCATGGACTCCATCAGAACGGACAGGTGCAGGATGCCGCGACCCGAGACCTCGACGCCGCTCTTGTCCTCGAGCTCCTCGATCTTCATGGTTACGTTGTTCTCGGCCTCGTTGAACAGGCGCTCCTTGAGCTGACGGGCGCCCACGATGTCGCCGTCGCGACCGACGAGCGGGGAGGTCGAAGCCTCAAAGACGATGGACAGGGTCGGCGGGTCGATCTCGATGGGCTCGAGCTCGACGGGGTTCTCGGGATCGGTGTAGACATCGCCGATATCGGTGCGGTCGATGCCCACGACGGCAGCGATGTCGCCGGCGCCGACTTCCTGGCACTCGGTGCGGCCCAGGTAGTCGAAGGTAAAGAGCTGTTTGACGGTAGCGGTGGCGCTGGAGCCGTCGTTCTTGACAACCAGGATCTGGTCGCCCTGGTGGATGGTGCCGGAGTACACGCGGCCGATGCCGATACGGCCGACGAAGTTGGAGTGGTCGATGGTCACGCACTGCATGGCGAGCGGGGCGTTCTCGTCAACCTCGGGTGCGGGCATGTCGTCGATGATCATGTCGAGCAGCGGGTACATGTCCATGTTGCCGTCGTTGGGGTCAAGGCGGGCAAAGCCATTCATGGCGCTGGCGTAGACCACGTGCTCCATGGCGAACTCGAGCTGGTCGTCGGTGGCACCCAAGTCGGCCATGAGGTCCAGGCAGTCGTTGTAGGCCTTCTCGGGGTTGGCGCCCGGACGATCGATCTTGTTGATGACGATCATGATCTTGAGGCCGGTGTCGATAGCGTGACGCAGCACGAAACGGGTCTGGGGCATGGGGCCCTCAAAGGCGTCGACCAGCAGCAGGGCGCCGTCGGCCATACGCAGCACGCGCTCGACCTCGCCGCCAAAGTCGGCGTGGCCCGGGGTGTCGATGACGTTGATCTTGACGTCCTTGTACTCGATAGAGATGTTCTTGGCGAGAATCGTGATGCCGCGCTCGCGCTCCTGGTCGTTAGAGTCCAGGACGCGATCCTCGACCTGCTGGTTGGCACGGAAGGCGTCCGTGGCACGCAGGAGTTTGTCAACCATCGTCGTCTTGCCGTGGTCGACGTGGGCGATGATGGCGATGTTCCTCAGATTGTCTACGCGCATGTAGTTCCCCTATCTTCTATCCATATACAAGCGGCACGCGTATGCGACCCACCCAGCAATGCAACGCTCGGCGGGAATATTGAGCCTTTTACCGAAAACTCGTTTATTTTAGCGATTTTAGATGAGAGGGGTTTCCTCACCTGCAGGTTCAGGGTCGCTCCACATAAAACCATCGCCGGCACCCATGCCCTCATACAGCACGTATGCCGAAAAACCGCTCTCGAGCGTGGTTTCGAAGAAACTCACGAGCAGGGCGTCGTGATAGCCGCCGTCAATTTCGACACAACCGGTGTAGCCGATGGCATAGCGGGCGATGCGGCCCAGCCCCTCGTCCTTAAGACCCATCTTGTGCTCGGAGATAAAGTTGGTGGCAGCCTCGAGGCATGCCTCCTCGCCATCTTCGTCGAGCGCCGCCAGATATCGGTTGGAAGCAGCGTCCTCGATCGCCACAACTACGCCCGGATTCTCGCCGGCGGCAAGGTCGTCCAAGAACGCGCCGATCAGATCGCACACCATGGCGTCGAGCTCGGCGGAGACGTTACCGGCGTCCTGCATATCCTGTGCCATCTTTAGACCTTCCCATCGAGTCTGGCGTCGTTACAGTTCCTGTGCCTCGGCAGCGATCTTGGCGGCAGCGTCACGGGCGCGCATCATATCCATCGCGCGCTTGTCGAGTACCTTGATCTGGTTGGTCAGCATGACCGCATCGACCACGCCCCAGATTACCAAGCCTGTTGAAATCGAAAACCCAAGCGCACCAACTGTACCACGAAGGCGCGAGCAGATTGCCGCGACAAGGGCGGAGACGACAACCATCTTGATAAACGAGCCGCGGCGCTCGCGAAGCGTGCGGGCCTGCGTCACATAGGCAATGCGAGCCGCCTCAGAAGCCTCCGAGCGCATCTGGGCCTCGCGCGCAATGGCCGCCGCCTCAGCCGACATACCGCTGGCCATCAGCGAACACTCCGCAACCCTGCCGCCCCGCATTTAGAAGTCATCGGGGGAGAGCGTATGGACGAACTCGTCGAACTTCTCGAACTCCTGCTCGTCGTCGACATCCTCGGCGTGGGTGGAAACAGTGCCCAGGCGATTCATGATGTCGTCCTCCACAAACATGGGAGCATTGCTGCGCACGGCAAGGGCAATGGCATCACTGGGACGAGCGTCGATCTTGCGCTCCTCGCCATCGGCCAGTACGACGATCGTCGCGTAGAACACCGGCGGCTCGGCGCGAACGATCTCGATGCGCTCGAGCTTGGCGCCCAGGGCGTCAACGGTATCGAGCAACAGGTCATGGGTGATCGGGCGCTCGGCGCGGCCGCTATCGATGCCGCGGCTGATGGCAGCAGCTTCAAACGAACCAGTCTGAATGGAAAGGGAACGCAGCGGCGCGGGCGAGTCCGATTTGCTGCTGCGCTCACGAAGCACGATAAGCGATGGCACGGGACCGGCGGCCATGACGATGGTCTCTATGTCGACACGAACCATGGAACACCTCCGGTACGTAGCGGTTAACACGCGGCAGCCCGCCGCATTGAATAGCTATACTACCCAATCTTTCGCACAGCACACAAAATCAAAGTAGTTAATTTGGGACGGGGCTTTTTTGACTACTTTCAGTAGGTAAGAAAAAAGCCCCGAGGCAACGCCCCAGGGCTCTTCACAGTTTTGATGGTGGACCTGACAAGATTCGAACTTGTGACCTCCCGGTTATCAGCCGGACGCTCTAACCAACTGAGCTACAGGTCCATCATGGTGGAGGTTAGGGGGATCGAACCCCTGACCTCAGGCTTGCAAAGCCCGCGCTCTCCCAGCTGAGCTAAACCCCCACGGAGACAGTAATAAACACCCCAGCGGCGACTCGGCTCTCGCTGGGGTGTTTATTGCGAAAGAAAGTGGTGGACCTGACAAGATTCGAACTTGTGACCTCCCGGTTATCAGCCGGACGCTC
>ERZ773158.1460-NODE-1460-length-21124-cov-3.949879_pt1 | contig 21124 bp, 19 predicted proteins | sample MGYA00511918_ERZ773158 | MGnify/ENA primary metagenome ERZ773158 (study PRJEB29015, sample SAMEA2737876) | human gut metagenome | biome: human gut; feature: human-associated habitat; material: faeces | place: China | collected 2012 ...
CACTGTTGTTTATTTTATTTACGCTTGCATTTGTAGCATCGTCAATGTACTTGTGGTCTAAAAAAATGATACCGGTCTTATTTGCAGTTAAACAATTATGAATGTTTGGAAATATACATATATTAAATTTTATAAATTCCGTCAATGTCTATTAGGTGAGACACTTGCAGGAGACTATACAGCAATGTTGTTTGTTGTAGAGCTTGACTTTTGCGTATATTCTGGGATTGTATTTTTGACAGATGGATTAACAGGTTATAATTTACTTCCTGACCATGAGTTTTTGTTTACACTTATTTTACTAAGTGGTTTTTTTGTTTTTTGGATGATTCGTAATCATTCCTTGCGTAAAAATGGAACTTTTGAGCGCATAAAGAAAGAGGTAGAGGAAGAACCCAGAAAGTTGTTGTGGGGAATGTTATCACTGTTGTTTATTTTATTTACGCTTGCTTTTGTAGCATTGTCAATGTACTTGTGGTCTCAAAAAATGATACCGGTCTTATTTGCAGTTAAACAATTATGAACGTATGGAAGTATATCTATATTAAGTTTTATAAATTTCGTCGATGGGGGTTGGGTAAAACATTCGGAGAAGGTTATGCTGCAATGTTGTTTGTGGCCTCCTTTGATGTGCTTTTGTATTTTGGGATATTAATACTTATCGATAAATCTGTGGATAAAGTATTATCAAAAGAATACGAACCATTGTATTTCGCATTTTATATATTAGGGATGTTAACCATTGAACGGCTTCGCAACCGTACCATGTGTAAAAACGGGGCTTTTGAGCGTATAAAGAAGGAAGTTGAAAATGAGCCTCAAAAGCTGAAATGGAGTATTTTGTCCATTCTATATATGATTTTTGTAAGCATTCGAAGAAATGCACCTTTTACACTTTGAGGTTTGGTTGTAGCTTTGCGGCAGTGAATACAATCAAACCTCAATTATTATGAACAGACAAGAATTTGAAGAATTAGAATTGCAGGTGCAACAAAGCGAGCTGCCGTTGAAGTCGTACCTTCAACAGATAGGTGTAAGTTATTCAACCTATCACTACTGGCGTAGAAAATGTTCCGTTGACAGGAGCAGTATCAAACACGAGTTGGCTCCTATCAGTTTTAAACAGGCATTTACGGAGTCTTCCCAAGAAGAACAATTGCCGCATGGTGTTGCGCTGCTGTTTCCCAATGGACTTCGTGCCCACTTCGGGAGCGGTTCTGAAGATTTGCTGAAGGAAATATTTACCCAAAGTCTTCGAAACGGTCATGTTTAACCTGAACGACACGATGCGCTACTTCCTGTGTCCTGGCAGGACAGATATGCGCAAGGGTATCAGTTCGCTATGCGGAGTGGTACATGAGAAAATGAACAGTGAAGTGAGGAACGGTGATGTCTTCATCTTCATCGGTTCCAGCCGCAGGCTAATGAAACTCCTTCATGCCGAAGACGGAGGTATGGTAATGTATGTAAAACGTCTGGAGGCCGGTCGCTTCAAGTTGCCGGAGTATGATCCCCAATCAAACAGCTATCCCATGGAGTGGCGCGATCTGGTGATGATGGTTGAAGGAATACAGGAAAACCCGGAACAGAGGCTCCGGCGGTTAAGAGCCGAACGTAAGGAATACCATGTATAATATGTTTTTTGTGTGAGTAAACTTTGGATATTGTTGCATAATTCACTGTTAATTAGTATATTTACATCATTAAAAGAAGTATAGACAATGGAAGAAAAAGAAATTTTACTCAAGACGATAGAAGGGCTGAATGCCTCTATAGCCTCATTGTCTACTACTAATAAGAATCAATCCGAACAGATAAAAAATCTGCAGGAACGTATCAAGGAGTTGACGGCTCAGGTCGCATGGCTGAACCGTCAGCTCTTTGGTCGTAAATCGGAGAAACTTCGCGTATATGATCCTAATATGCCAGATCTCTTTGCCGACGAGTTTTCCGGACTCCGGCAGCAGGCGGAAGAAAAGCGGGACGAGGCTGTGGAAAAGATTGAGAAGGAATCGGTGGAAGACGTAAAACGAAATCGCCAGAACCGCAAAATGATAGAGGACTTGCCCGTATTGGAGACCGATACAATAGAACCGAAAGGCGTAGACTTGTCTTTATACCGTAGAATAGGCGAAGAGATAACAAAAGTCGTCAAGCACAAGCCGGGAATGCTTTACGTCAAGGTGATCATCCGTCCCAAATATGCTCTCAAGGATAGTACCCTGCTTCCTCCGGCCGGACAGAAAGGCGTAGAGATAGCTCCCATGCCGCTAATGCCGGTCGACAAGTGCATCGCTGACACCAGCCTGCTTGCCGAAATATTGCTTCAGAAGTATGAATATCATGTCCCGTTCTACCGTCAGATACAGCAATACCGCCATCTTGGAATGAAAGGTCTGACCGAAAGTACACTGGACGGCTGGTTCAAGAAAACCGTAGAATTGCTTAAGCCTCTGTATGAAGAACTCAAACGTGAAGTCTTCTCCTGTGATTATGTACAGGTGGACGAGACTACAGTTCCGGTCATCAACAGGGAAAAGCACAAGGCCGACAAGGAATATCTCTGGATGGTAAGATCAGTCATGGAGAGACTGGTCATCTTTCATTACGACGGAGGCTCACGGGCCGGAGCGGTCATCGAATCCCTGGCAAATCAATATAACTTCAAGGGATATCTTCAATGTGACGGTTTTGCAGGTTATGAAACAGCCTTCAAGGCCAACCCCGACGTGCGGCTGCTCAACTGTCTGGTGCATATACGTCGTCATTTTGAGCAGGCTTTGGATGAAAACAGGGAGATGGCCCAACATGCACTGACTCAGATACAGCATATCTATAAAATAGAACGTCAGTGTGACGAAGCCGGCCTGTCATATGATGAGCGCAGACAGAAGCGTCAGGAGCTGGCCCGGCCAATCATGGAGGCAATGAAGGTATGGATGGAGACAGAAGGGATTAAATACAGTCCAGGTTCTTTGACAGGCAAGGCCATTACATATGCCTATACCAAATGGGATAATATTATAAGATGCCTGGACGATGGTCGCCTGTACTGGGATAACAATCTGGCGGAAAACGTCCAACGCCCCATCACTCTGAGCAGAAAAAATTTTCTCTTCTGTGGTAATCACGAAGCTGCGGTTAATATGTCTGTCATATGTTCTCTGCTGGCCACATGTAAGGCGCACGAGGTAAATCCCAGAGTATACCTGAACGATGTTATCGCACAAATGCCTTATCACAAGAAGGCAACCCAAGAAGAACTTTTGAATCTACTTCCACATAAATGGAAGTTGAAACATCCGGAATGTGTACTGACAAGGCAAAAGGAGGAATCTTGTAACTGATATAAACTGTAACATATGGGTTCAACAAAACAATAGCGGCTGATACTATTAGGTTCATAGTGACAGTCGCTATTGTTGTATATAAAGGTTTAATACCTGTAGTTGGCCGAATACTTACGATATACTTCATTTTCCCGAAGAAATAGTTGTAGAAAAAATCAATGATTTCTATCTGGTTATTGCTGTACAAACAGCAAATTGGATTGTTCTTTATAATTCCAGACAGATAGATTTTCTAAATATGCTACGTTCTGGAAAGTGCGTTGGCGATGTAATAGAGACGGTGGATAGTGAAGAAGCAATGGGTGATTTAAAGATTGTATTGGCTGCAATTTTTGCAAGAAAATTTGCAGGAGTTAATGGTGAGGTAACTAAGGAATATCTTGAAGGTTACAAAATGCTTAATATATATATTACAAATGCATGTAATCTTAAATGCAAACATTGTTTCATGCTGTCCGGGAAAAAACTGGAAAATGAATTAACATTAGAAGATTGGATGAAAGTTCTGACTTCATTCAAAGAGAATGGAGGAGAATTTGTAACTTTCTCTGGCGGAGAACCTCTTATGTTTAAAAATTTCCCGCAAATAATAAGTCATGCTCATGATTTAGGCTTGAAAAGTACTGTTCTTTCCAATGGATTGTTGTGGTCAGGTAAATTGATACATGATTTGGCTCTATTTATTGATGAAATTCAGTTCAGCCTTGATGGTGTTGATGAAGAAACAAACTCTGTGGTAAGAGGAAGTGGGCATTTTGAAAAAGTTGTAGATACCATCGTGAAATTTGCCAATGCTGGAGTAAAGACGTCTGTAGCTACAACATTTACTTATGATAATCTCAATGAGAATACACAGACTCGATACAAAAATCTGGTTGATTTGATAAAAGAAAAAACATTCGGTAAAGATGTATTTTTCAAACTTAGCAAGAAGCTTCTTCCTGGTAGGAATGTGAATTTTACAGCTGAAGAGAACGAAAAATACTCTGCAATAATAAAGAATATAGAAAAGCATGTTGATGAAAATGCAGATTATGATAACTTCCTTGCCGGTCATACTGCAAATTTGGTAGCTATAAATTGTGGATTAGGAGGTATATCTGTCAGTTCGGATGGAAATGTTTATTTCTGTAACAGAATAAACGAAATGGAATCATTCGGAAATGTTACTGAGAAACCAATGTCTTTTTTCATGGAAAAAGGTAAAGAAATACATTTGGCTACTTCGGTTGATAATGTTATTCCTTGTAAAGACTGTGAATTGAGATATATTTGTGACGGTGGATGTAGAATTGATGATTTTGATTTTGCAGGTAAAATACAATCTTCAGCTTTGCCATATCATCAGATAAGTTGTAATGATGAAAAAAAGAATAAGCTGAAGAAAAGAATGATAGATAGCTTTAATTATTTTTATAAGTTTGATTGATGGAATACAGGTTTGTGTGTATATTGAATAATACGACTTCAAACCGAAATATTGACATTGAAGTCTGTATGGAAACAGGTTCCAGGTCTTTGTCTCCGTTTCAAAGAAAAGTAAACGGAGACGATATTCGTCGTTCCAAAACTTTTCAGACAGACCGTTTGGCTCAAATCCTGTTTATGGTTGGACAGGAAGAACAGCCGTTTATTTTCTTTCCAGTGCAAATGGTGAATGAAGAACTAATTCAAGTTTTGTCTAATCATGAATGGATATACCAGCGTTCTGGAGGGAAAAATTCATCTCTAAGAAAAATAAAGAATATAACATCTGTTCTGAAAAACTCTGTTTCCCTAGATAAAATACCTATTTGCAAAGGAAAACTTATCGGTGGAGAAATTTATATATCAGATATTCGGGCGTGGTGGAAGAAAATGAATCTAAGATTTAGATATGAAGATTCTGCTACATTATATCCAATATGTTATACTTCCATTCCAATTAAAAATGATAATAACGATTTCTTTTACAGAGATAAAGAGGGTGAAGATATATTTATAAAATCTATTGATTCAAATCTTGACAGATTATACAGCACTTTATCGTTAGACAAGCCCGATGTGAAGGTACTTACAGAACTTATATCTAAGGGATGGAAACTCTATTTACCCTCTTCTAAAGGAACATACACTACAGCTTCATATCATAGAGATAAGAATGGAATAGAGTGGTTTTCATCTGCAAATGAAGAAAGTCCTGATTCTTTAAATATTAAAGATATTCTTCATGCATATCTTAATAGCAGAAATTATGTAGAGTCAGATGGTAACTTTAATTTGTTTGATTCTGATAAGATAAAGAATCTTACTCCTGAGAAGTTTATCGGTAGTTTGATTCCCAACAATATAAATATCGAGAATTTTTATAAACCTATAATACCTTTATCTGATAGCGAAAGAGAAAAAATAACTTCGATAGTTATTGAAAATGTGAATGTACATTTGAAACCATATCAGATGGATGGTGTTATGTGGTTGTCTCAGCTCAGAAAGAATCATAGGGGAGGGCTGCTTGCTGACGATATGGGATTGGGCAAGACACTACAGACATTGGCTTATCTTACTACAATAACTGAAGAAAATAACAGATTTCTTGTAATATGTCCAGCTTCACTTACTGAAAATTGGAAAAGTGAAATAATAAAGTTTACCCCCCAATTGTTAGAAAGGATTGAAATACAGTCATACGAAGCCATAAGGATTCATGCCTCGGAATACCACAAAAGAGAATTTGATACAATAATAGTAGATGAAGGACAAATGGTAAAGAATGACAATACACATCGTCATAAAGCCATAGAGTCACTTAACAGGCATTATTTGATTATACTTAGTGGTACTCCCATTGAAAATTCTATTGATGAAATATGGGCACAATTTAAACTTATACAGCCAGAAACTGAGCTGGTATATAATAAAATCAAAAGTTTGGCTGACTCTAACGATAGAAAGAGGGTGGTGGAACTTTCTAAAATGTTTTTGTCACCGTTTATATTAAGAAGGACAAAGGATGAGGTTTTGAATCTGCCTGATATGGTAGTGAAAAATGTATATATAGAGCTTTCGAAGGAAGAAAGAGAAATATATTCCAAAGTAAGAAAAACATTTCTCCTTGCTATGAGTGATGGAACAAGTGGACGATTGACCAGTATAGCACTTGAGGGATTATTAAGATTAAGACAATGCTGTGTAAACACCAGTCTTTTGCCACTTAGTCTGAGAGGGAAAGCGGTTATAGATAGTTCAAAGTTTAATTTTGCAATAAAACTGGTAAAGGATTTCGTTTCACAAAATCATAAAGTTGTGCTGTTCTCACAATTTACTTCAGCTTTGGAATTGCTTATGAAGCATCCGGATCTAAATAAACTGAACCCGTTACTACTTACTGGTGAGACGCGTAACAGACAAATACTTGTCAATACATTTCAGAATGATCCTTCTGCTGCAGTTCTGATGATAAGTATAAAGGCCGGCGGAACAGGACTGAATCTTACTGTTGCCGATAGAGTAATCCTACTGGATGATTGGTGGAATCCTGCTGTTGAAAGTCAGGCTTTTGCACGTACGCATCGAATAGGCCAGGAAAATGATGTTAAGGTATATCGTTTGGTTTGCAAAGATACCGTTGAAGAAAAAATCTTGGAGTTACATAAAAATAAGGAAAAAATGTCCGAATTATTCAATACCATAAATGAAAAACTTACAATTGAAGAAATAAAACGACTCTTTGACTAATAAATCTATACATCATGGAATATTTAAGCAATGCATTAAAGGCTGTATTCAAGGAACAGGATGGCGATGAAGTCCTTTTCTGTGCAGATATGTTGCCAAAGGATAAGCAATATAATCGTGGTGAAATGCCACGTCCTGATACAGATATGAATGAATCTCAAATTCAATATCTATTAAGAAAAGTAAATGCTTATAATACATTGGATCAGGAAACTATGGTAGGTCAAGTCGTGATTTCTGAATGGATGGAACCTCTAAAATCTCATAAAGAATTAAAATTTTTTGACCAGTCAGTCTTCAATATGTTATTACATTTTGCATGTAAGACTATATATTTTAAAAACAATGATCCGGTTTGTCATTATTCTAAATTATTAAGGTGGCATAATGTCTCTAATCTCTTTGGGGAAGATATATTTACCACAGTATTTGCTGCTTCTTTTGATATTATCAATAGGTCTAAAAGGAATTTCTTTGATTGGCCGGCATATATTGACCACGACAATAAGGAGCTAAATGCTTTGTTTAAAAATAGAATGACAGATCTTCACATGCATCTAAAAGGTTCTTCATACAATTTTGATATGAGTTGGCTCTCGATAATGAATAATATTATAAGTATGGAGGATACTTTTACAGAAGTTTATAATATACGGAAAATTTACGGATGGGATAAAGACCTCTATATTAAAATGTATAGAGCATGTGCTATACGTCTATATTTAGCCTCAAGAACAGGTTTGTTATCAGAAAATGATAGGATTACATCTGCTCAATTGTCAAATATAATTGACGATAAAAAGAATCGTGCAAATAAAGTTATTGAACGTAGTAAAATAGATGAGTCTGCTAAACGTCAATTATTAGAATCACATTCATTGGAGTTTTTACTGACCAAAGCGAAAGAAATATCAAAACACTTTGAGAACAGGTCCGATTATCAAGATTTAGACTATATTAGAATACCCCATTATAATAAGGATAATATACGGTCTGTACTTTCTTCAGAAAGAGAATTGATGTATAGAGTTTTCAGATTATTATTGGAAGGTTGTGATGACTATAAAAATATAAGTTCGTTTTTTTATGCTTATTTATGTTATAAAATTAAATTTCGTAACTCAATTTTACAATTAAACTCAACTGTTGGTTTTTATAATTTCACATTATTTGAAGAAATAAAAGATAAGTTTATTGTAAAAAAGTATAAGAAATATCTTTATAAAGCAGCGATAGAGTCGTTTCTAATAAATGGTAAAGAAAGATATCTTGAGACTCGTATAGTTCCTGATACAACAGAAGAGGGTATAGCCGAAAAAATAAAGGAAATAGCAGAAAGCATTGATGAAAAATTCAGGTTCAAGTTCTCTATTATCTTTCATTTTATAAAAAGCCGTGATGAAAGAAATGATAAGGGATACAGACATAAGGAATTAAGAGAAGATATTAAAAAACGAGCTTTTGCTATATATAATTTTCGTAATAATGCAAAATACTTGGGCGTAGGTTCTGAGGATCACGCCCTTGCCGGATATGTCGTGGGAATAGATGCAGCTAATTCAGAGATATATTGCCGTCCTGAGGTTTTTGCTCAGGCTTTTAGATTTCTGAAAAACCATTATATTAAAAATAATGGTCTACAGCGGCCTAATGATTTAAATATAACCTATCATGTGGGAGAAGATTTTTTTGACATAGCAGATGGGCTTCGCGCTGTTGAAGAAGCAATGATTTATTTTGATTTGAAGAATGGAGACAGATTAGGTCATTGCCTTGTTCTTGGTACTGATGTAAGAAAATATTATACTATGCGTTATAATACAATCTGTTGTACCAAACAGGTTCTTCTTGATAATATGGCTTGGTTACATCATAAGTGCAAAAGACTCTTCGGGTACACTTCTCTTTGTTATTATTTGGAAGGTGTTTTTCGTAAATATTTTTATGAAGTGTATCAGGAAGATATATATAAAGATGGAGAATTCAATTATCTGTTGTTAGAAGATCCTGATGTAAAGAATAATATCAATGATTATTATCAATCTTGGTTGTTGCGTGGTAATCACCCTCTTTTTGCAAACGACGCGTCTGAGTCTGATTCAGAAATAGAGAAAGAGTGGAATAACTGTGCTGAAAATCATTATGATGGAGCAGAAAATGCAAAGTACAATATTAATGCACTTGAATTATTTGATCAGTATCATAAAGATAATATAATAGAGAAGGGCGCGAATGCTGTTACTTTTACCATAAAAGAAAGCTATGTAGAAGATTTTTATAAGCTTCTTGAGGCAATACAAGAGCAATTACTTAAAGAGATTGAAAGCAAAAGAATATCTATAGAATGTAATCCTACATCAAATTATAAGATCGGTGAGATGTCAAACTATGATGAACATCCTATATTGAAATTTTATAATAGTGGCTTAAATACTCCTTATAAAAAACATGATATAGCCGTTTCAATTAATACAGACGATCAGGGCGTATTTTCTACATCACTCGAGAGAGAGTATTCATTGATAGCTTTGGCGATGGAAAGGAATCAGACAGAAGGATTCAAGAATTCACCTCGAAGAATCATTGACTGGCTTGATAAAATCAGACAAATGTCTGTCGAACAACAATTTGATGATGATGTTTTTAATTATAAATAAATATGGTTATGGGAATGTTTTATAAAGAATTCGGTTTAAAGAAAGTGCTTGAGTGTGGAGTTGCAAATTCTTGGAAAGAACTCGAGATTGGAAAATACGTTTATTTAACAAACAATTTAGATGAAAATATTTTTAAGGATTTATCCAAACAAGTTGGAGTTAGTATAGACGAAGATGGGAAAGAAATCATTGGTATAATTCCCGAAGAAGAAGGTAAACTTATTAAGAACTTCCTTGATATGGGATGGGGTAATAATATTTTGTTTAGTGCAATAATCAGTCAAAACGATTCTACAAAACCGTTGGAAAATCGTTTCAAAGTAGCTGTCTATATAAAAAAAGCAGAAGTAATTAAATTGAGGTGATTTATACAATACCCTAACAAACTTTGCTAGTAATACCGTTCAGAACAGAAGTTTTGTACGGTATTTTACTATTCACAAATAAATTATCAAAGCGACCGTTTTTACCAAAGTTATAAATACAGAATAATCGAGTGATTGATAAAAAATACTAAAAATCATATCGTTTGCCTTCATTCTACAATTTCTATACTTTCAGCTTTCTCCGCAATTTTAGTAAGAAGTTCACGACTTATATTGTATTCGTTCTTTTGTATGAAAATGAAAAGGTCATTTTGTAATTGTAGATATTCAAGTTCCTCTTGCGGTGTAATTTTTTCTCCTTTTTTGTTTTTCTCTGAACCAGAGATTATGACTTCAACCATATTATTATATTTAAGGATCAAGGTCTTCTCTATTTCAGTTTTTCCCTCTGACACATCAATTACATAAGACGTTGTTGGCGACCTACCAATGAGCTTATTGAATCTTTTTTTATCGAAGGATACATTATTACAAGAAAATAGAAAGACTACGATTAACAAGTTTAAAAATGCCCAATTCAGATGTTTATTCATAATGGCGAATTTTAACGAGTTCTCCTTAGCAACCATAGAAGAAGTTTAATAATGTTAGTTGTTAAAGAAAGTGGGTTGTCTATGAGCATACTTGTTAGGTATCGTCGAATACCTGTATATACGTAAGTCGGGCAACCCGCTAGTATGAACTGTCCCCTGTGCCTCGTATATACCTCTTGATAATTTGACGATTTTAATGAGTATAAGGTACTTTCCTTATTGCATTTCAAATACTTTGTCTCGAAAGACGTTACAAAGATAGCGAGAAAATTCCTATATTTGTGTGGATATATTTAGTTTAAACTGATTAAAAAATGGAAGAAGTTACTGTTACATGTCCATATTGCGGAGCTAAGAATCATTTTTATCCACCAAAAACTACTGAGATTCCTGGTATTCAATGTATCAGTTGTGGGAAATTACTATTTCCTATGATCTATGATTTACAACTGTCTGATTCCCATTAATCTAGTAATGAGAAGGAAGACCAAATGAAGTCCTGTCAGGATATTGAAGAAGTTGAGTAACATATTTATTTAGTTCTTCTTCTTTCTCCGCAAATTTCTCTTTGAAGAAATTTACTATTTCATTGTATCCATTGGTTGTATTGATTTTTTTATAATCTTTTTGTCCCTATAATCGGGATTAGCTTTCATATTACTACGCATCGTAATATCATGGGATAGTTTATGAGTACAGAGAATACTTAAACTTTCTCCAAAGTGAGGATATACTTTAATAAATCTTCGTTTCTGAACACAACGGCAGTTTACACCTATCTTTCTGATGATTAAGATGTCGGAGTTTCATTCTCTGAATAAAAGGGAAACTTGTATAATCTAATAAAATGTATATGAGCGTATTAGTTAAGAATGCCCCAAGTCCAGTTGATTTACAACCTCCTTCTTCATATGGGACATGGATAGAATACTGGGAAGGCAAAAGCGGGAAAAAGCTAAAAACTTACATAAAGTATAAATACCCCGCAGGAGATTGTAGTGAAGTTTGTTATAGGAAAGACTTTGACGGATGACATGTACAAAATTTCCTTGACAGCGCACATAAAGTGTATATCATACCTTTGTGTAGTAGTTGTAATCATAGGAATGATTACTTCTTTGTTGACGAAAAACTTTTAGTACCAATTCCATAATTATTGTAAGTTGTTCCTACTCCAACCTTGCTGCAACAAGGTCATGAGATCTTATCAAGGCTACTGTCATTTTGGCACTATGACAGTAGCTTTTCTTTTATAATTTTGAAATATAACGTTGGTAATATTGTGCTTTTTATCAAAGTTTAAGATTTCAGTTATTATAAATCAGATAACCTCATTTAGGGTATTGTCGTACATAATCACCTTTTATTTTTTGAAATGAAGAAGATTTACAAAAGGAAAGAATTAAGAAGTGTCTAATGATGAATTAAGCGAGAAGTTCTTTAGTCGGTTCAAGGGGTAAGTCGATATAAGTGAGATTATGAAATAGTTATGTCCTCAGATCTTTACCCAAGAAAATCCAGGCTGAACATAGAGATCCTGTTGTTTCTATTTCGCGGGTTGTAATAGCCAGTTTTTATCGATATTAGCCTCAAGATATGAAAAACTGTAGACTTTGATAGAGAACTATTATTTTTCCTTATGTCAAAAGAATAAGTATTTCGGAAAGAGCAGTGAGGCTTGTATGCAAAAGAGAACTTTCATTTTCCCAATACATCCTATATGATTGAAATATTTGTCAACAGCATTTACTCTTTTTCGTTTCGTTATGTTATACCCTTCGAGATCTTCCCTATGGTTCCTTTTTTCAATGTGACGTTTATTTATTTTTAAAAGCATCTGGAGACAACCATGTTGCATGAACGGAATGAATTAATTTTACTTTTGCTAGATTATGTAGAAGTCCCCATTTCTCAACGAAAAACCGCAATTTTTTTTTGTGTTCATCAAATGCACATGTATAAAATAATAATTTTAATTCCAGTTCAGATAGATTGTTCTCCACCCATCCAATATATTTCTTTTTGGAAGTTACGTTATGGTTACTATTGTCGATAAAATTCAATATACAGACTAAAGACTGATAATATCCATTTAAGTCGCAAAAATTATTATTCATAACTAAAAAATAATTGATCAAAACGAATTCTTTTGAAGATAGCTCCTCAGGACTTCTAAATCTGAGAGGTTTATCAATTATTGATGAGGGATTATAATTTTCAACAGAGACTTGCATTCTGAAATGTTCCCATCCTTGCAAAAGGGCATCATATCCGGATATATCTTCATTATATTTGATTCGGGTTCGAGCATCTTTAAATTCCTTAATAAGGGAAAATAGGGTGTTTTCAAAGTTTTGTCTAAAAAATTCGCGGCCTTGTTTCCTATTTTGTATGATGGTGATAAATGTCGCTATTGCCATTACGCCAGTAGCAACAGAGCCGATTGCTGTCCATAGGAGAGCACTGTTGAATATACAGCAAAGAAACATATATTTATATTTTGATAAAATATGAGAAATTGTATGTTACCCGACAGATGTGCTTTTTAATTTTAGATTTCAAATCCTTTAAGCGGGTTATTCATATAATACTCTTTTTCTTGCTTGGCGAATGCTTTTTGCTCTCTTGTATTTTGAGCCTAGATGATATATTGCCAGTATGTAAAGAACATAGAGAATCTAAGATTAATGTTATTCCTCGAGTATGTTGTACAAAGATAATATTTTATGAAATAAATTAGAGTATTGGTATTATTTTATTTTTCGTTGTTAGGGTTATGGGCTAACTTATTAGGCCTATATACGTAAGTAGGTGTATATTTTATTATATAGGTCAAAAATTATAACCGCCCTTGGGTTTGCGTTTTGCTCCATGTACAATCTCCGCTGCCTGTTGCTGGAGCGACATAGACTGTATTTGCTTACGTCCAGATTCAATCCATTGCAGCAGTTCGTCTTCATAGAAATAAAGTTTTTTGCCTCGTTTGTAAGCAGGAATCAATCCTTTACGGGCAAGTGTGTAAATGGTGGGTTTTGCCTTTCGCGTGATTTTACAGGCTTCGTCAATTTCGATAAAACGGTGTTTGTCAGAAGAGGTCTGAGGCTGCAGTGCTGCTACCATTTGTCGGATTTGCTCCATCTGTTCCGTGAGATAAGCTACTGCCTGCGGCAGCTTATCAAAAGTGATTTGTTCGGTTGCCATACGTAATCGTTTTGAATTGTTCGCTGGCAAAGGAAATTGGTGTTTTGAGGGTGGAAAACATCACCGGAATATAACTGTGAGATAACTTTTGGTGGTAGTTTGTAGTGATTACAAGAAATTTAGCTACTTTTGAAATTGGGAAAAACAATAGTTATTGATACTATAATTATTTGTGACGAAGATGGACCATCAAATAGAAAGTAATACCATTTATGAATCTGAAGTCGCTCTTTTTGAAAATCTTAGGCAAACATATCCAGAAGACACAAGGGACAAGATTGTAGATGATGGCTTGTGTTGGGCTGCTATAAGCAAAAAAATGCCAGATAAATCAAACCGGAATTGGCCTGAATGTCTTTGGACTGAATCGAAACGTCGTGTTCTGTTTTTTCTTAAAGAACCAAATAGAAATGATGGCGAAGATTATAAGGATTGGGATTGGTCGGAAGGCTCAGAGACATTTGGTAATGTTCTAGCGTACTGGCTTGAAGGTCTTATGATAACTCGTGCTGACTATTGCCCTAAATATACAGACATATCTTCAAGAAAGGATATTTTCAAAAAATATCCACTCGCTATTGTGAATGCTAAGAAAATTGCTGGTGGAAGTTCTGCTAATTGGAATGCTATATGGGAATATGCAGAGCGAGACAAATCGTTTTTGTTTTGCCAAATTAGGGAGATTTTAAAACCAAATATCATCGTTTGTGGTGGAAGTAATGATGCTGAAAATTATTCCCGAAAAGTTCTTAGTATTGCTTTAGATTGCATTTTTCAAGATATCAAGGAAGGTTTCAGAAAAATCAATAATTGGTGCTATTATAACTCGGGAGAAGAGATTTTGTTAATTGATTCATATCATCCTTCTCTGATTATGAATGAACGAGAAAAAATCGAAGGTTTGATTAACGGCTTTCACGATTTTATCTTGAAAACGAATTATAAATACTAATCAATGGAGAATGCCCAATAGTATTGCTACGATGCAATTTTTTTATCAAGTTTTATTTTGCACTCTGATTCCGTATGCGACATCTTACGCTCAATCGTTGAGATTTCCAAGTCACAGAGGGTGTGGGCAAAGACATTCTTAATAAAGGTGGCAGTGTGAATGCGCTTTTTACAGAAGGCTTTGCCGATATTCCACCCCAAGTGCATAATATCAATGCTTTTAAGTTGGGCGTCAACTTTTACAGGCGATACCTTTTGTAAGGTGTCGCCTGCGCTATATTCAGTAATATATTCGCACAGGCGGGTAAGATCTTCTTCACTCATGTAGGCCGCCATGGTTTGTTTCGTATAGTTGAGGACCTTTTTCAATCTGGTTTGAGTAGCCCGATTTTTTTCTGCAATAGCATGGGTCCACAGGGCTTCGTATTCTGATGAGGCAGAGACTGTTTCTTCAACGGTAGGAACTGGTTTAATGACATCTGGTGTAGTCAGGTTTGAATCTTCGATTGTAAGGGTTTCAGGAATAGAATCGGTGTTATCTTTCATATTCTGAAAAGTAGAGCAACGAAGTAGAAACGCTTTTATGCGAGGCGACAGTAACTGGTCGAAGGTTATCTGCAAACTGGTATAGAGCGCTGTCAAGATGATGACTGTTACAAAAAATGCGATAGTACTACTGAAGTCGTCAAGTCCTTGGGATAAAGCAAACAGACGGACTAAAATACCGATAACAAGAACGGCCCCAACTACCAGGGAATAGAGTGCTATATATTCTACATTTTTCTGATTCATAGTGATATATGCTTATGGTTTGTGCGCAAATATAAATCGCTTCATGGATACATGGCTCTGAATAGAAGTGAGTGGCAGTATGTGTCCTCAAAATGTAGCTTTTGTCTCTGCCGGCGTAAGAAGGAAAGACTTGATAGAGTAGGATAGGGGCCTAATTATTTTATAGTTCTAGTCCCTTCTCAGGTTCCTCTGTATGGGAGTATGGTTTAAGAGATAGGTCGGGAATATACACCCAAAGGAGAAGTGATACCGCAGCCGAGTCCCCATAACCACAGGCAAAGGTAATTCGTGTCCTTTTCGTACAAGCAAGGCCAAGCCCTTCGGGTTCGTGGAAAAAATCATCCTCGCCCCGGAGGGCTTGCGGTATTTTTTCCCGAAGCCTTGCATGTACGGAACACGACCTTTTTAAGCCTGTAGTTATGGGAATTCCGGCCCCTGTAAGCCGGACTAACAAAAAATCAAATGTCATGTTACAGAAAGCGAAGAAGAAGTACACGGTGGAAACACTCAAGCCATTGAATGTGCTGTACGATCACGAACACGGGCTGACACAACAGGACGTGGATATGGCCAACAATTATGTGGAACTGATAGAGAGGACACGCTCTGAAAAGAGTCCGCAGGTCGGGGACAGACTTATTTATGTGGACCGATACGGAAGGTATTACGGCAACGCCCTCATCGAGAAGCGGGAGGAAATGAGCGGACTGATCTCCATCTGCGAAGAGCCCTATATTCCCTTTGTCTGGGAAGAATATGACGGTATAGGGCTGAGCGTCAGCGGAGGGGCCTTCCACCATATTGACCCCAGGCAGCTGACCTTCGTCAGATGGACGGAAGGCGCATTCAAGGACTGGGGAAACTGCGGGGCATGTGCCAACGGTGCCGTCGCATTCACGGCAAGAGTTCCATTGTGGTCCTATTCCGAACCGGACCCGCTCTATGGCGATTTTACCACTGAGACATGGAGACAGTACTATCTGACCAAGGATACAAGTCCGGACGCACGTAACCTGTACCAGGGCTTCGACAAGGCTTTCAGGACGGAAGAGGAGTTCCAGCAGTTCCTGAAGGATTATGAAGGAACCGTGTTCAAGGGTAACTGGAAACACCAGATCGTACTCTGGTGTTTCCGCCATGAAAGCCGGTTCCTGCCGCAGAATGAGTGGGACAAGATAGACGCTCCGGCTGTGGAACGGCGTCTCAACTTCCATCCCGAACAGGTGAAACTGGTCAAGGACATGGACAGCCACATCACCTACTGTTACCGTATCAAACCCGAAATTGACAATCTCTAAAACAATACAGTTATGCAGACAACAGCAACAAGAACAGCAGGCAGCCACACTGACCTGCTTACAGGTATCCTGAACGTGCAAGTAAGGAACGAGGACAAAATTACAGAACAGGACCGGCAGTATTGCCAGCTACAGCAGGACCAGCTCTACAGGACACTTGACCGTATCGACCGATGGTATGACATCTTCAAGGAAGAAGCGGAACGGTATCGGGAAATCAAGAGCTTCAAGTATGAGAATAACGGTAAGGTCTCCATACGGAATTTCTATTTCAACAACAGCGGGGAGGATGACTATACCCACAACGAATTCAAACCGTTTGACCTCATCAACGAGCTTGCGGACAACAACTGCAATGCCAACGCGAATTTCGCGAGTCGCATCATTTCCTATTTCAACAGGACCTACAATGTAGATGTACCCATTCCTGTAATCGACGAGAAGGCCATGCGCATGGGATTCCGTCCGGTCTACCAGACTTACGTGGACATGGTCATTGAACACCTCGGCGGAAAAAGTTTCCGTGAGACCGCAGAGGAAGAACTGCTGGCCCGTTTCCTGAAAACGGTACAGCCTTCCCGCTGGAGCAAGGTGAAGCCCGAACTGAAAAAGGACAAGATAACTTTCCCTGACATCGTATCCTGGGACAGCATCCATCTGGAATACCACCGGGAATATGAGTTCTCGTATGACTGCGGAAGGAAAGTGGACATTTTCTGCGAAGGTATCGCATACGGAGCAGATGACGTGATAAACGGTTCAAGCGGTATGGTCATCGGCCTTGACAGACGCAATGTGGATATAACCGAATGGTACAACCTCACCCTGAGCAACGCAGAACAGATCAAGTTCTACAAGAACGGACGCATCGACGTACGCTTCAAGGACAGCCAGGCCGCAGAGTACTGCTACAGAAGGCTGCGGCTGGATGAAATCACACTCAGAGAAGAGTGATTCATGAAATACTTATTCAGACACCCCGTAAGACATCCTTGCGGGGTGTCTTCGTTTCCAACCATTAAAAAAGAAAAGACATGTATGCCATCATACCCCAACAGATTCCTCAGGACAGGCGTGCCGAAATCAACGAGAAAATCCTTTTCGCCATAGACTCCGGCAAGGACCTCATTCCGAAGGAAAGCATCTACAACTGCTACACGGGAATCGGAGGACTGCACAACCTCAGGCAGTCGGATTTCACCAGCTACCATGAATACGCCGAGGCCAAGAAGGAATTCGAGATGGGACAGTTCTTCACCCCGCACGACATATGCCGAAGAATGGTGGAGACCCTTTCTCCGACATCGGCGGAAATGGTGCTTGACATGTGCTGCGGCATGGGCAACTTCTTCAACCATCTGCCCAACCTGCACAATGCCTACGGATTCGACATTGACGGCAAGGCGGTGGCCGTTGCCAGATACCTCTACCCGGAAGCCCATATCGAGAAATGCGACATACAGCTGTACAATCCCGAACAGCGCTTCGACATCATTGTCGGAAATCCGCCCTTCAACCTGAAATTTGATTACAGGCTGTCGCAGGAATTCTACATGGACAAGGCCTATGACGTGCTCAACCCTGCCGGAATCCTGATGGTCATCGTCCCTCTCTCCTTCATGCAGAACGAGTTCTGGGAAAAGACACGCGTGGCGAAAATCAACTCGAATTTCTCCTTCATCGGCCAGACCAGGCTGGAACATTCAGCCTTCTCTACGGTGGGCGTGCAGAATTTCGCAACAAAAATCATGGTATTCCTCCGCCGTTCCCTCCATATTGAAATGCAGCCCTACAACGCGGAAGAGTTTGTCAGCATGGATGAGCTGAAGAAACGCATAGCCGAAGTGCGGAAAATGAAACACCGGCTGCGCCTCCAGCTGATGCGGGAGTGCAACCATATAGACAAAGAAGAGCTGGAACAGTTCGAGTACAGGCTCGCCAAATACATGTACGAGCTGAAAGCCCATGCCGTGCTGAACAGGCATGTCGAAAAGGCGGAGGCGCTGGTGTCCAAATTCCGCAACCAGAAACCGCCGGAAAATACCACCCGGGAACAGATGAAGGAATGGGAACGCAAGAAGCTGACCACCGGCAAGGTTCTCGGCATCATCCGCAGGTACATCACCTCGCAGAACGTGGTGCAGCGCAAGGAAGTGGCATTGGTGAAGACATCCTACGGCTTCAAGCTGAAGCAATATGCCCCGCGTCTGCTTGACAAGGTCACGCACAAGGCCGCAGGCATTAACGACCTCATACTCGGAAGGGCCGAACTCCCGATGCCGGAAAACGTCACAGAAAAGAACATGCGGCAGATCCGTGCCGCCAGTAAACTGATACGGCGCAAACAGAGGCAATACGAGACCCAGAATCTCCAGTTTGCGGAAATGCGGGAAGATGCCGGCCTGAAGGAATACCTGGACCGCACCACATTCATCAACAAGGACGGTGAAGTCTGCGAATTCACGGACTTGCAGAAACACGACCTGAACCTCGTGTTGCAGAAACGCTACGCCCTGCTGAACTGGCAGCAGGGTTCAGGCAAGACCGCCGCCGTCTATCACAGGGCGAAATACCTACTCAAGTTCAGAAAGGCAAAGAACGTCATCATACTTGCCCCGGCCATCGCCACCAACATGACCTGGATACCGTTCCTTACCATAAACAAGGAACGCTTCCGTACAATACAGACCGCCGGCGACCTCAACAACATACCGGAAGGGACATTCCTTGTCGTCTCCACCTCCATGCTCCGGAAACTGAAAAGAGGACTGATGCATTTCGTGAAACGCACTTCCGGCAAGCTGTGCCTTGTCTTCGACGAGTCGGACGAAATCACCAATCCCACATCGCAGCGTACAAGAAACATCCTGTGCATATTCAGGAGGCTCAGGTACAAGATCCTCGACACGGGAACAACCACCCGCAACAACATCGCGGAACTGTACAGCCAGTTCGAACTACTCTACAACAACTCCGTAAACATGATATGCTGGAGCCCGCAGGTCTACCACGAAAACAGGGACCACGAGATAGAGGAAGAGAACAACCCGGATTACGGAACACCGTTCCCCGCCTTCAGGGGGCATGTCCTTTTCCGTGCCTGCCACTGTCCGGGGAAAGCCACTGTATTCGGCATCGAGAAACAGAACCAGGACGTGTACAACAAGGACGAACTCTCCGAACTTATCGGCAAGACGGTCATCACCCGTAAATTCAGGGACTTCGCAGGAGAGAAATACCGGATACGGACACATACCGTCCGTCCCTTGGAAGGAGAACACGAGGTATACCGTGTCATAATCGAGGAATTCTGCCGCATCTGTGAGCTGTACTACAACAGCACGGGAGACACGAAAAAGGATGCAGGACTGAGACTCATGAGGCAGATCAAGCTGCTTATCAAAGCCCGTTCGGTACCTCACCTGATAGAGGGATACTACGGTGACAGTTATCCTTCCAAGACCCTCTATATTGAAAGGCTCATAAGGACAATACCGGGTAAGGTTGCCATCGGATGTACCACATTGGCGGCCTTCGACCTCTACGAGAGCTATATCCGGGAACATTTTCCCGACAGACCTGTATTTGTGGTCAAGGGAGATGTAGCCTTCAAGAAACGGCAGAGCATCGTGACCGAATTCGACTCCACCATCAACGGCATCCTGATATGCACACAGCAGAGCCTGAGCAGCTCCGTGAACATACCTACCTGCAACGACGTGATACTGGAATCCCTGCAGTGGAACATCCCCCGTATGGAACAGTTCTACTTCCGTTTCATCCGTCTCGATTCCAAAGAAATGAAGGATGTCCACTACGTCACCTACGAAGATTCGGTCGAACAGAACCTGATGGCACTGGTACTGACCAAGGAGCGTCTGAACGAATTCATCAAGACCGGTGAGGTCAAAGAACAGTCAGAAATCTTCGAGGAGTTCGACATCACAATGTCTGTCATCGACAGCCTGCTCATCCGCACGCAGGACAGTGAAGGCAAAATACACATCAGCTGGGGAAGCCAGCGCATAACAGAATAAATATGAACCGTATGAAGAAGACCGGGAGTTCCATTCCCACCGACAAAGGTAAGCCGCGTCCCCATCGGCTGAGCAAGGTCAGGCCGCAGGCGGTTTTCAGGAAAATCATCCTCGCGGAGCTGCGGTATTTTCCCGAAAAACCCTGCACAGCCGGGACACGGCACCTTGTCGAGGTCGGTGGAATGGAATCCCCGGCATCCAC
>ERZ773158.1464-NODE-1464-length-21084-cov-125.331114_pt1 | contig 21084 bp, 10 predicted proteins | sample MGYA00511918_ERZ773158 | MGnify/ENA primary metagenome ERZ773158 (study PRJEB29015, sample SAMEA2737876) | human gut metagenome | biome: human gut; feature: human-associated habitat; material: faeces | place: China | collected 2012 ...
AGATGCCGCAAAGATAGGTATTCTTCGATTCTTACAATTCTTACTTTTAGTTATTTAATTAAAAATCAACAGAATTATGAGATATTTCAATAAGGCTATGTTAGTAGCCTCGGCAGCGCTTTGCCTGAACTTATCGGTCTTTTCTCAGAATATTACATTGAAAACTGGTAGTGTAACGGTAAAGGAGGCGATGGAACAGTTGAAGAAATCGTCAGGGTATTCGTTTGTGTTTTCATCTGAGGATTTGGATACCCGAAAACATGTGTCTATATCTGTTCAAAACGGGAAAATAGAAGATGCGGTTAAGCAAATTCTAGTAGGGCAAAATGGAATAACTTATCAGATTCAGAATAAGAAGATTATTATAAAAAAGTCCGAGAATGGGGTGGTTTCGTCCAAAAAGTTGCAGACAAAAGGATCTGTTCGGGATGTGAATGGCGAACCGATTATTGGTGCAACAGTCATGGAACGAGGAACTTCTAATGGTACGATTACGGACATTGACGGTAATTTTATGTTGGAAGTGCCCGAAGGAGCTATGCTAGACATTTCGTATGTAGGGTACAAGAACCAAAGTGTACAAGTGCTTTCAGGGAAACAAATAGCTATTAGTTTAAGAGAAGATTCTGAAACGTTGGATGAAGTCGTAGTCATTGGTTATGGAGCACAGAAAAAGGTGAATGTGATAGGCTCTATTGCAACATTAGATAGTGAAACTTTAGAATCACGTGCGGTTCCGGATGTTTCCAATATGTTGACTGGCCAGTTATCTGGAGTAACTATCACACAGACAAGTGGAAATCCGGGACAAGATGCCGGTACAATTCGTGTACGTGGAGTAGGCTCTTTCGGAGCTACTCCTGATCCGTTGGTGCTGATTGATGGGATGCCTGGTTCTCTTAGTGATTTGACTCCATCGGAAATAGAAAATATTTCAGTGCTGAAGGATGCGGCTTCGGCTGCTATTTATGGTTCCCGTGCGGCAAATGGAGTAATCCTCGTAACTACAAAGGAAGGAAAGGCAGGCAAAACACATATTACCTACAATGGTTCTATAGGTATGAGTCAGGCTACGGAATTACCTGATTTTGCCCATTCGTATGAGTATGCTGAGTACTATAATATGGCAATGGGAACAGAAACTTACACTCCAGAGATGATTCGGAAATATCGTGATGGTTCCGATCCGGACAATTATGCTGATGAAATGTATTTGGATGAATTGCTTGGTGGACATGCCTTGCAGACTAAGCATGAATTAAGTGTGAATGGAGGTTCTGGAAAACTTCAGTATATGGCTTCACTTGGATATCTTCGTCAGAATGGTTTACTGGATAATAATTATTATAACCGTTACAATGCAAGAGTAAACCTGAATGCGGAAATTGCTAAAAATGTGTCACTTAGTGTGAGAGTTAGCGGAATGACATCTGATAGGCATGAACCTTCTACTCCTGGAGTACTTGATAATGAGGGATTCAAAGGTATTATAGCAAATGCTGTCCGTTATCCGGGACTGACACCTAGTTATTTATCAACTGGTGAAATCGGTCCGGGACCCAAATTACAGGGTACCCCAGTGGCGTGGGTGAATTGTGCTTCTTTTTACCGTGAGGATTTTGATAAATTCAATGGTAATATAGAGCTTACTTGGAAACCTATAAAAGGACTTACATTGAGAGCTATTGGTGGATATAACTATGCATTAAGCACTATCCGTAATTATCGGGCAGATATGCCGCTGGCCGGAGGGCAGAGTACAGGTCCTTCATCTTTAACCAATTCCATGGAGCGTACTGTATATAAGACATTTCAGGCCGTAGCCGATTATAATACTATTATTGCAAAGAGACATAATTTGTCGGTACTATTAGGTTATACTTGGGAAGACGAAGGACAACGAACATTAAGTGGAAGCCGTAATAACTTTCCATCAGATGATGTGCCGTATCTGGGAGCAGGTGGAGCTGACGGTCAAACTAATGATGGAGGTGGATATGACTGGGCAATACAGTCTGTTTTTGGTCGTTTGACTTATAATTATGATCAGCGGTATCTTTTTGAGACGACTATGAGATATGACGGCTCTTCAAGGTTCCCGTCAAATACAAAATTCGGTTTTTTCCCTTCTGTAGCTGCCGGATGGCGTGTGTCTGAAGAAAAATTCTGGAAAGAGAGAAATGTGTCCGACTGGTTCAATAATTTGAAACTAAAGGCTTCTTATGGTATATTGGGAAATAATAATATCGGTAATTATCCTTACCAGTCTGTATATACTTTGGGGGAGGCACAGAATTATGTGTTTGGAGGCGTATATACCCAAGGTGCAGCTGTTACGACTTATGTAGATCCGACGTTGAAATGGGAACGGACGCGTACGGCTGATTTTGGTATCGAGACGGGTTTCTTTGATAATAAACTGACCTTGAATGCTGCTTATTTTCATCGAAAGACAACGGACGTGCTTTACAAGCCTGCGGCTAGTTATTCTTCTATTTTTGGTTTGGCCATCTCAGAGGTTAATACCGGTGAATTGGAAAACAAGGGATGGGAGTTTGAGATAGGACATCAAAATACAATCGGTGATTTCCATTATCATGTTAATGGTAATTTTTCTATCATTAAAAACAAAGTTCTAACATTGGGAATGGGAAATGTAACCCAAAATAATGGTATGATAGGTAATGGAAGCGATTTGTTTATTGGCTATCCGATGGAGATGTTTTATGGGTATAAGACAGATGGTGTGTTTCTTACGGACGCAGAAGTGAACGATTGGTATGATCAGACTGAAATAGCCAAAGGTTCACAGGCTGGAGATATCCGTTATGTAGACATTACAGGTGATGGAAAAGTAACGCCTGATGACAGAACATACTTAGGATCACGTATTCCGAAATATACTTTTGGCCTGAATTTGGGTGCTGAATATAAAGGATTTGATTTTAGTATGTTAATACAGGGAGTTGCTGGTGTAAAAGGTACGCTTTCTGTATATGCCGGATATGCTTTTTATCAGGAAGGCAATATACAGCGTTGGCAGATGGAAAATTGCTGGAATGTACAGCAAGACAATCGTTATCCTGAATATCCGCGTTTGGAAGTTATGTCAAATGCGGGAAGCAATAATACTTTAACTTCGGATTATTGGGTGTTGAATGCTTCTTATGTCAAAGTCCGTAATATCCAGTTTGGCTATACGTTGCCTGAATCTGTGACTCGGAAGTTTGGTTCCAGTGGTATGCGTTTTTATGTAAGTTTGGATAATCCACTGACATTTAAAAGCTATCGTGAAGGTTGGGATCCTGAGAATACAAGTAATGATGGACAATATTATCCAACTATGTCTACTTACACCTTTGGTTTAACATTAAAATTCTAAAGCCTTATGAAATGTTCTAAATATTTGATGCTTGCTACCTTGCTTGCTTCATTGTCTTTCTCGTCATGTGACTTGGAAAGATTGCCTCTGACCGACCTATCGGAAGAAAATTTTTGGAATGATGAAAAAAATGCAGAACTTGCCTTGACTGCTCTTTATCGTGGAAAGATAACTAATGGCTTGGAATATAGCGTGTCTGATTTCTGGTCTTATCATGGGTTGCTGTTTATGGAACATTTGACAGACAATGCGTTTGATCGCAGGGGAGAAAATAATGACTTTTACAAGATATCCAGTGGGCAGTTGCTGAACACGAATTCTTTTATCGCGAATTATTGGTCGTCGGCTTATTCACGCATTGGTAAATGCAATCGTTTTCTGGAAGGAATGCAAAAAATGCCAGAATCAGACCAGAATAAAAGGATGATAGCTGAAGCTCGTTTTTTGCGTGCGACTCAATATCATTATCTGGCAAGTTATTTTAAGGATGTATCGTTAGTAACCACTGTGTTGAGTGGTGAGGAGGCCAATACGGTAAAAAGAAGTACACAATCTGAAATATTGGCATGGTGTGCTACTGAATTTAAAGAAGCTGCTGCAGATTTGCCACGCTTTAAGGATCTTGCTTCAAGTGAAACGGGCCGTGCCTGCAAACAGGCTGCTTTGGCTTTTCTAGGCCGCACATGTATGCTTCAAAAAGATTGGGCGAGTGGAGCTGCCGCTTATAAGGAAATCATAGATTATGGAGACAATGATATCCACACGAGTTATCCGGAATTATTCTGGCCAGGTACCGGGGTTGGCAATAAAGAGAATATTTTCTATATTGCTTATTTGGAGAATTATTTTGGCTGTGGTATGCCTCAGCAAGTGCTTCCAGCTAAAGATGGAGGATGGAGTCTTTCCAATCCTTCTGCCGGCTTGTTTGAATCTTATGAATTTGTTGATGGTACTCCGTTCAGTTATGATGACCCACGTTATAATCCAAATAATTTAGGAGAGAACCGTGACCCTCGTTTGGACTATACTTTGTTTTATAATGGTGCGGATTTTATGGGTACAACGTATCGCATGAGTCCAGATTATGAAGCTTCTGCTAAAGAGCGACTTGATTATTCGTCAGAAGCATCAAAAACAGGTTTCATGTGGCGGAAGTATTTTGATGAGAATCCGATTAATGATATTCAAAGCTATAGCGCAGTGACACCTATAATTCGTTATGCGGAAGTGTTGTTGGGTTATCTGGAATGTTTGATTGAAGGGGGAGAGGTTATTGATAAGCCTATATTAGATGCTACAATCAACAAAGTGCGTGGTCGTGCCGGGGTAGAGATGCCTCCTATTACAGAAACAGATCCGTCTATTTTACGGGAAAGACTCCGTAACGAACGAAGAATAGAATTGGCCTATGAGGGAATACGTTATTGGGATTTATTGCGTTGGGAAATTGCAGACAAGGTTTTAGTTGGAGAAGTTTGGGGAGCACCTTACCCTTCTTCTACTACTTATGCTTCCTCTACTAAGGAAATAGATCCTACAGGGAATTGTCGTTGGTATGTTGGACGTCGTGATTTTCGCAATCCGCAAGATTATAAATGGCCTATTCCTTTGTCAGAGCAGAATATAAATCCCAATTTACGTGATTAGTACTGATAATAATTAATGATATGAAAATACAGTATTTAACATTCTCTCTACTCTCTCCGTTTGTTTGTAATTGGGTTAGTGGAGCTTCTGTGGAAGATAGCAATAAGAATGAGGTAACTGAACGCCTATTGCCCAATGTCATTATCATTTATGCAGATGATTTGGGGTATGGTGATCTGCAATGTTATGGCGCGAAAAATATAGAGACGCCAAATGTGAACAAGCTGGCTGATGAAGGGTTACGTTTTACGAATATGCATGCTGTGGCTGCTACCAGTACTCCTTCACGTTATTCATTATTGACGGGTGAATATGCTTGGAGGAAAAAAGGTACAGATGTTGCAGCTGGAAATGCAGGAATGATTATTCGTCCTGAACAATATACTATGGCTGATATGTTTAAGCATTCTGGTTATGTGACTGGAGCCGTTGGCAAGTGGCATTTAGGCTTAGGTGATAAGACTGGTGAGCAGGATTGGAATGCTCCTTTACCTGCTTCTTTGGCTGATTTGGGATTTGACTATCATTATATTATGGCTGCTACAGCTGACCGTGTTCCTTGCGTATTTATAGAGAATGGACAAGTGGCGGGATATGATCCGACAGCTCCTATCGAGGTGAGTTATAAGCAAAATTTTCCAGGAGAACCTACAGGAAAAGACAATCCTGAGCTATTGTATAACCTGAAGCCAAGCCATGGGCATGACATGTCAATTGTGAACGGTATTAGCCGTATTGGATACATGAAAGGAGGTGGAAAGGCATTGTGGAAAGATGAGAATATTGCTGATTCTATTACTTCGCATGCTATTGATTTTATCAGCCAGCATCAAAATGAACCGTTTTTTCTTTATTTTGCAATAAATGACGTGCATGTACCCCGTTTCCCCCACGAACGTTTTCGAGGAAAAAGTCCGATGGGGTTGCGTGGAGATGCTATTCTGCAATTTGACTGGAGTGTAGGCCAAATTATGAAAACGTTAGATAGATTGGGTTTAACAGAAAATACGCTTGTTATTTTGTCTAGTGACAATGGGCCGGTTGTGGATGATGGTTATGATGATCGAGCTGAAGAGCTATTGAATGGGCATACGCCTTCCGGACCGTTAAGAGGTTATAAGTATAGTGCTTTTGAAGGTGGAACAACTGTTCCTGCCATTGTGCGCTGGCCAAAAATGATACAAAAAAAGGGCGTATCAAATGTGTTGATGTCGCAGATTGACTGGATGGCTTCATTAGGAGAGTTGATTCATGCACATTTACCTAAAGGGAGTGCTCCTGATAGTTGGAACCGGTTAGGTAATCTATTGGGTACGGATAATACAGATCGTTCCTGGGTTGTAGAGTTTGCGGCTAATCATGTATTGTCTATCCGAACTAAAGATTGGAAATATATAGAACCAAATGATGGGCCACGCATGATTACTTGGGGACCGAGAATAGAAACAGGTAATGACAGTATTCCACAATTGTATGAAATGAAGAAAGTTAACGAACAAGAAAATGTAGCGGCTCAATATCCTGAAAAGTTATTTGAAATGCAGACTTTGTTGCGAAAAGCGAAATTAGGTCAGTAGTTGTAAAGCTATTTAGTTGGTGCTCTAAAGGAGAATCAATGGATAGACTTACTTAAAGTCTGTAAATTATAATATAAAAATCTCCTGCTTTAGCTTTCATTTACCTTAATGATATGTCTAAAAGTAGGAGGTTTTTTATTTTTAATTTTTTTGTAATTCTATTTGAGATAATCTCTTTTTGTATGATAAATCTCTTTTTGTAATTTCGAGAGAAATTTAATTATAATGAGGTATGGGTAGAAAATCTTTTTTGATAATAATTTTGTTAGGAATAATTTTATCGAGCAGCACTTATAGGAAGGAATACATGTCAATAGCTGAAATGAAAGTGGGGTTAGCTGAGAATCCTTTAGGGTTAGATACGTCAGTCCCCAGATTCGGCTGGCAACTTGTAAGTAACCCACACGAAAGAGGCATATATCAGACAGCTTATCAATTAGAGGTAAAGGATGAGGCTGGAAAGGTAGTCTGGAATTCCGGAAAAGTGACAACAGATGTGTCCCAGCATGTGACTTATCAGGGAGAGGCGTTGAAGCCGGCTACCCGTTATACCTGGAAAGTAAAAATCTGGAACAATAAGGGAGAAATTGCGGAAAAAGATTCTTGGTTTGAGACAAGCCTGATGACGTCTGATGATAACGAGGGCTGGAACGGAGCACGTTGGATTGGAGGCAGTGACGAGGATATGGTGCTTTATTCACATTATTTGCCAGTATTCAGACTGGATTGTTCATTTCAGATGAAAAAGCAGGCTGCGTCGCGTAAGATAGCATTTGTGTATGGTGCCAACGATGAACGTCTGATGGATGCGAATAAGAACATTTATCACATTGCCAGCGGAAAGGATGAGTCATACATAAAAATAGAATTCGATTTGTCTCCTTTGAAAGACGGACGAAATGCCTGGGTACATATTTATCGTGCCGGTTATCGGCCGGATGACAAACTTTCTGTTCCTTTGAAATCTTTTATGTTGCCCGCTGATGTGCTGAATGCGGAGAATCAATATCAGTCGCATACGTTCTCTTTGTATTCCAATCTGGGTTTCACTACACTGAAAAAAGGAGAGGTGCAGATTGGGGAAGTGAATCTGAATCCTTTGGGACAGGGAGGTGATTTCGTGGCGTTTCCGGTAGTCGGTGATGTGGGGTATGTGTTGGAGCACGCAACTGATTTTTCAGGAGTCAGAACGGATATTCGCAATTTCCGGAGTCCGGAGAACAAGTTAGCTTCTGTCACCTTGGATGCTAAACTGTTGAATGGCGCAAAGAAGTGCTATGTACAGAATCCCAGCCGTAACGCTATGCCGATGCTGCGTACGGAGTTTGTGACTTCCTCCCATAAGGTTCGTAAGGCGCGTTTGTATGTGACTTCCCGGGGTATTTATGAAATATATCTCAACGGACAGCGTGTGGGAGAGGACTATTTTAATCCGGGTGTGACACAGTATAATAAAACGCATCTGTATCAGGTGTACGATGTGACAAAACTGATTGCGAAAGGGAAGAATGCCGTTGGAGCAATTTTGGCCGAAGGATGGTGGAGCGGAGGAGCAACTTATGCCGGAGAAAACTGGAATTTCTTTGGTGACCGTCAGTCGTTGCTGGCACAGTTGGTTGTGACTTATGAAGATGGTCAGGTACAGACAATCGTAACTTCTCCAGATACGTGGAAGTATTTTAATCAGGGGCCTGTGGTGTATGGTAGTTTCTTTCAGGGCGAGGTATATGATGCCTTGAGAGAAAAAGCGATTGAAGGATGGACGAAAGCGGGATATGATGATTCGGCCTGGACGAAAGCAGTAGAAGTCTCGCTCGGAGGTCATGTCAGTCGGTTAGGTGGAGGAACAATGCCAAAAGTCGATGATTATTCTAATTTCCACTTGGTGGCTCAATACGGTCAGACGGTAAAGGCCATTCAGAAGCTGACGGCACAATCGGTAGAAGAGGTTCGTCCGGGCATCTTTGTGTACGATATGGGGCAGAATATGGTGGGAGTGCCTGAAATCACCCTCAAGGGAATGAAGGCAGGACAGGAAATCAATCTGCGTTATGCCGAGGTGAAATATCCCGACTTGCCGCGTTATGCCGGAAATGAGGGAATGATTATGCTGGAAAATATTCGTGCAGCTATGGCGCAGGATAAATACATCACGAAAGGAGGAAATGAAATGATTGCGCCGAGATTTACCTATCATGGATACCGATTTATTGAGATTACGGGCATAGACAAGGCTTTGCCGCTGGAGGATGTGAAAGGAGTGGTGTTGAGTTCGATTGACGGACTGGCATCTAAGTATGAAACGTCTAATGAGAAGGTTAACCAGTTGTGGCACAATATTGTGTGGTCTACTTATGCCAATTTCTTCTCTATCCCAACCGACTGTCCGCAACGTAACGAGCGTTTGGGATGGGCGGGTGATATATCGGTCTTCTCCCGCACGGCTACTTACCTGGTAGATGTGCCGCAGTTCTTGCGTCGTTATTTGTGTGCCATGAGGGACGTACAGCGTGAGGATGGCCGTTTCCCGGATGTGGCTCCTCTAGGTGGCGGATTTGGTGGTCTACTGTGGGGAAGTGCAGGTATTACAGTGCCGTGGGAAGTGTATCAGCAATATGGTGACAAGAGCTTGCTGGCAGAGCACTATGAGGCGATGTGCCGTTATGTGGATTATGTGCGGACCAAGAATATCAATCCGGAGACGGGCGTACTGGAACAGGAGAAGGTCTGGGGAAACTTGGGTGACTGGCTGGGACCGGAGGATAACAAGAATGACAAGACACTGATGTGGGAAGCGTACTTTCTCTATGACCTGGACATCATGAAAAAGGTGGCTCAGATTTTAGGTAAAAAGGAGGATGCAGAAAAGTTTGAGAAGTTGTATGACGAACGTAAGTCGTTTTTTAACCGTACATATATCGACCCGCAGACGGCGAAAACGATTTCTTCGGGAACAAACGGTCCGGAAAAGGGAAAACTGGTGGATATACAGACCTCGTATGTGCTTCCTTTGTCTTTCGGCATTGTGAATCCGGAATGGAAAGAGCGGTTTGCAGCTAATCTGGCGCATACGGTGCAGCGGGAGAATGTGGCGGACGATGGAAAGACTTATCCGGCTTATTCGCTGATGACGGGATTTATCGGTACGGCATGGATTAGCAAGGCACTTTCGGATAATGGATATGATGAGGTAGCCTATAACTTGTTGCAACAGACTACTTATCCTTCGTGGTTGTATTCTGTGGAGCAGGGAGCTACTACCATTTGGGAACGCCTGAACTCGTATACGCATGTCGACGGATTTGGAGAGAACAACCGGATGAACTCGTTTAACCATTATTCCTTTGGAGCCGTCGGGGCTTGGATGTATGCCTACTCGCTGGGAATTATGCGGGATGAGCATCATCCGGGATTCAAGCATTTTGTGCTTTGTCCGAAGGTAGACCCTACAGGAAAGATGACTTTTGCCAGAGGATATTATGATTCGCTGTACGGACGTATAGAAAGCGCATGGGAAGTGAAGGATGGAGAAGTGAGGTATTCATTCACGGTTCCGGCGAATACCAGTGCGACACTTTATTTGACTGCTGCTTCAATGGATAGCGTAACTGAAAATGGTCGCGCGTTACAAGCTGGAAAAGAGGGTATAAAAGAAGTGACGTATCAGGGTGGAATGTGTAAGGCGGAATTGTTGTCGGGAACTTACCATTTTGTAGTGAAATAATTCTCGGCTATACATCGGCATAAAACAAAGCAACCTCCTTCTGCTTGCTGTGAGTGATTCTTCAGCGCAGAAGGAGGTTGTATTTTTATTCTCTTCCGAATTTTTTTCGATAGGATTGCGGGGTGTATCCTGTATATTTCTTGAAAACTTTGGTAAAGTAAGGTATATCGTCAAAGGTCAGGTAATAGGCTATTTCTTTGGTGCTTCGCTGAGTGGTGGCCAGCAAGTCTTTGGCCTGCTGGATTTTCAGTTCCTGAATGTAGTGCGCCGGAGAAAGTCCGGTATACTCTTTGAACAGTTTGCGGAACCAGGAATAGCTCATGTGCAGGGAGTCGGCGACTTCTTCCGGGCCTATACCTTTTAGCAGGTTCTCGCGGATGAATACCTTGGCTTTGCTAATCTGCTCGGTGGCTTTGTTGTCGAACTCGTAGTTCTGCGAGTAGTACATGGTCATGCCTAAGATAAGATTAGCAATGCCAGCCAGATATTGTTGACAGGCCGCTTTTTCTTCCATGGCCACCTGGATGGCTTGTTCGTAAAGTTTTACGATACTGTCCTGCACACCGATGTGATAAACAATCTGGTCTTTTGCAAAAAAGTTGTTTTGGAAACGGCTGTCCATGTTGATTCCCTGAAATCCGATCCAGTATTCCTGCCAGCCGGTTTTTTTATCGGGGAAATAGCTGTGCCATACGTGAGGCTGGAGAATCAAGATGTCTCCTTCCTTGATTTCGATAAATGTGTCGGGAGAGGTATAGAAATAGCCTTTTCCGTGAGTGATGTATAATAGCTGGTAGCTGTCCAGCACACGGCCGCGTGAGGGAGTGAAATAAAAGGCATCCGGATGTCCGGTACGAGGTGGGTACACCGGATAGTTGGGTGGAATGGGTTCCGAACCTACGGTATCCACGGTAATTCCCCAGTCTATATCGCGCGGACTTCGTACCAGATATTTATAGTTTACGCTGTTCTTTTCCATTTTTTGTCCCTTTCTTCGCAAAGATAAAAAATCCCTGATAAACTCCTGAATTTTCGTTAGCAGGAAAAATCAAAAACTTATATTTTAAAGTCATTTCTTCCGCAAGAAGGGAATTTTTTCTTTCTACTTTTGCCACAGTAGTTAACCAAATAAACTTTTAGCATGGATTCCAAATATTTTATTGCATTTGATTTAGGAGCAACTAGCGGAAGAACCATATTGGGGACGCTGACTGGTGATAAATTGACGCTGGAAGAGGTTACCCGCTTCCCGAACCAGATGCTGCAACTCAACGGACATTTTTACTGGAATATTTTTTCCTTGTATGAGAATTTGAAGAAAGGTCTGGCTGCTGTGGCACAGAAAAAAGTATCTGTCACTTCTATCGGTATTGATACATGGGGAGTGGATTTTGCTTTTGTGAATGAGGAAGGAGCACTGATAGGCCTCCCGTATGCGTATCGTGACCCGCAGACTATCGGTAAGAAGGAAGAGTTCTTTGAAAAGGTAATGCCGGCAGATGAGTTGTATGGAAAGACGGGAATCCAGCACATGGATTTCAACAGTATTTTCCAGTTGTATACCCTAAAACAACGGAAGGATTTCGGACTGACGCACGCCAGTCGCCTGCTCTTCATGCCGGATGCGCTTTCTTATTTGCTCACTGGAAAGATGGTGACAGAATATACCATTGCATCGACTTCTCAGTTGCTGAATCCGGAAACACGCAAATTAGATGAAAAATTACTGGAAGTGCTGGGTGTCAGCAAATTCTTGTTTGCGGATATGGTAGAACCGGGAGCTAAAGTCGGTATGCTGACCGAGGATTTGTGTGAAGAACTTCAGATAGAATCTGTTCCGGTAATTGCCGTAGCCGGACACGATACAGCTTCTGCCGTAGCGGCTGTACCGGCTGCCAACAAGAACTTTGCTTACCTGAGTTCAGGTACATGGTCATTGATGGGAATTGAAACAGATGGTCCGGTTGTGAATGAAAAGACAACTCACTATAATATTACGAACGAAGGAGGAGTAGACGGTACCATTCGCTTGCTGAAGAATATCACAGGTATGTGGATTGTAGAACAATGTCTGAAGAAATGGCATAAGGAAGGAACGGATTATACTTATCCGCAGATGGTGGAACTGGCTCAGGCTGCTCGCCCGTTTGCTTGCTTCATCAATCCGGATGACTCGGGATTTACCAATCCACAGGATATGCCTAAAGCCATTTGTGAGTATTGTGCACGTACGGGACAGAATGCACCGCAGACACATGGTGAGTTTATTCGTGTCATCTTTGAGAGTCTGGCACTGAAATACCGTGAGGTACTCGATGTATTCCGTGAACTTTCCGTAAATCCGATTGAAAAGTTGCATATCATTGGAGGAGGTTCACGCAACAAACTGCTGAATCAGTTTACTTCAAATGCTATCGGATTGCCGGTTGTGGCCGGACCGAGCGAGGCATCTTCAATTGGAAATATCATGCTTCAGGCTAAAGCAGCCGGAGTAGTAAGTACGTTGCAGGAAATGCGTAACGTGATTTCTGTCAATGTGGAACCGGATTATTTCTCACCGGCAGATGCGGAAGTGTGGAATGAAGCTTATCAGAAATATATATCAATCATTAAAAAATAATTTGCCATGAAAGAACAACAGATTATCAATGCGTATGAAATAGCGAAAGAACGCTATGCCAAATTGGGTATCGATACGGATGCCGTAATGGAAACTTTACAGTCTGTACCTATGTCTATGCACTGCTGGCAGGCAGATGATGTGACCGGATTCGAATCACAGGGTTCACTGACCGGAGGTATTCAGGCTACCGGAAATTATCCGGGAAAGGCTCGTAACATTGAAGAATTGCGTGCAGATATCCTGAAGGCTGCTTCTTACGTACCGGGAAAACATCGCTTGAACTTGCACGAAATATATGGTGAATTCGGCGGACAGTTTGTTGACCGTGACCAGGTGGAAGTAAAACATTTTGAAGGCTGGATGCAGTGGTCAAAAGAGAATGACATGAAGCTGGATTTCAACTCTACTTCTTTCTCTCACCCGAAGTCTGGAAACTTGTCTTTGTCAAATCCTGACAAGGCTATCCGTGATTTCTGGATTGAACATACCAAACGCTGCCGTGCCATTGCTGAAGAAATGGGTAAGCGTCAGGGAGATCCTTGTATCATGAACTTGTGGGTACACGATGGTAGCAAGGATATTACCGTAAACCGTATGAAGTACCGTGCATTGCTGAAAGATTCTTTGGACCAGATTTTTGCACAGAAGTACGATCACATGAAGGACTGCATCGAATCAAAAGTATTCGGTATTGGTCTGGAAAGCTATACAGTGGGTTCTAACGACTTCTATATTGGTTATGGTGTACAGAACCAGAAACTGATTACACTCGATACCGGTCACTTCCATCCGACAGAAAGTGTGGCTGATAAGGTTTCTTCTCTGTTACTTTATGTACCGGAACTGATGTTGCACGTAAGCCGTCCGGTTCGTTGGGACTCAGACCATGTAACTATCATGAACGACGATACACTCGATTTGTGCAAGGAAATCGTACGTTGCAATGCGTTGAACCGTGTACACATCGGTTTGGATTACTTCGATGCTTCTATCAACCGTATCGGTGCGTATGTAATCGGTATGCGTGCTACACAGAAGTGCCTGTTGCAGGCATTGCTTGAACCGCTGAATACGCTGCGTGACTATGAAGAAACTGACCGTGGCTTCCAGCGTCTGGCATTGCTCGAAGAATGCAAGTCATTGCCTTGGGGAGCTGTATGGGATATGTTCTGCTTGAAGAATAATGTACCTGTAGGCGAAGAATACATTGCTGAAGTAGAAAAATACGAAGCGGAAGTAACTTCTAAGAGAAATTAATCTTACAGCCGGATGGCGGGAAAAGCTTGTCTTGTCCGTCGTCCGGCTGGCTTAATTTATAGGCTATGGAAATCATTATCGGATTGTTGATTATTGCAGTGGGAGCATTCTGCCAGTCGAGCTGCTATGTACCCATCAATAAAATAAAGAACTGGAGCTGGGAATCTTACTGGATTGTGCAGGGAGTTTTTGCCTGGCTTGTTTTTCCTTTCTTGGGCGCGTTGCTGGCTGTTCCGGACGGACACAGCCTTTTTGAGATTTATGCAGCTCATCCAGCCGATACGCTTTGGGCGATGTTCTTCGGTGTACTCTGGGGAGTGGGTGGTCTGACATTTGGTTTGAGTATGCGCTACCTTGGAGTAGCATTGGGACAGTCTATCTCGCTGGGAACCTGTGCCGGACTGGGAACAATCTTGACGCCCATATTTACTGGTCACATGGAGGAACTGACCATGCCGGTTATTGTGGGAGTGATTGTGACTTTGCTGGGTATCGGCATCATCGGTTATGCAGGAAATATGAAGTCTGCCAGCCTGAGTGAGGAAGAAAAGAAAAAAGCTGTGAAAGATTTCAATTTTACTAAAGGAATTTTCGTAGCTTTATTGGCCGGTTTCATGAGCGCCTGTTTCAGTATCGGATTAGGATTCGGACAGAGTTTGTGTTTCCCGGAAAGTGCAGAAGTGTATAAAACTTTGCCGGCTACTCTGATGGTAACTGCCGGAGGTTTCCTTACCAACATGGTGTACTGTTTTTATCAGAATGCAAAGAACAAGACATGGGGTGACTATGGAAAGACCTCACTGTATGTGAACAACATTCTGTTCTGTGCGTTGGCCGGTGTGTTATGGTATAGTCAGTTCTTTGGCTTGAGTCTGGGAAAAGGTTTCCTGATAGCTTCACCGGTACTGCTTACGTTCTCCTGGTGTATCCTGATGTCGCTAAACGTGACATTCTCGAATGTGTGGGGAATTATTCTGAAGGAATGGAAAGGATGTTCTGCAAAGACCATCTGGGTACTGGTACTGGGACTGATTGTCCTGATTGTATCTTCTTTCCTTCCGCAGTTATTGAAATAAAAATCAAATTTAAATACATAATATAATGAAATCAATTCTTGAAGGACGTCCGGGTTTGGCCCGTGAAATCAATAAAGTGGCCGAAGTGGCCGGATATTTGTGGCAAAAAGGATGGGCTGAACGCAACGGTGGAAATATCACCATCAATGTAACAGAGTTTGTAGACGATGAAATCCGTCAGATGCCGGCTATCAGTGAACCGAAACAGATTGGAGCGGTATTACCGCATCTGAAAGGCTGTTACTTCTTCTGCAAAGGTACACAGAAACGTATGCGCGACTTGGCTCGCTGGCCGATGGAAAACGGTTCAGTGATTCGTATCTGTGACGATTGTGCCAGCTATGTCATTATCGCTGACCAGCCGGTGATGCCGACTTCGGAAGTGGCTTCTCACCTGACTGTTCACAATACGCTGATTGCGGAAGGTGCCCAGAAAAAGGCTACCGTACATACACACCCCATCGAACTGGTGGCAATGAGCCATACTCCGAAGTTCCTGGAAAAGGATGTGCTGACTTATCTGTTGTGGAGTATGATTCCGGAAACAAAGGCATTCTGTCCGCGTGGATTGGGTATCGTGCCTTATAAAATGCCGAGCTCAGTAGAACTGGCAGATGCTACACTGAAGGAACTGGACGACTATGATGTGGTAATGTGGGAAAAACACGGCGTGTTTGCCGTAGGTACCGATGTAATGGATGCATTCGACCAGATTGACGTGCTGACCAAGGCTGCCCAGATTTACATCAATGCCCGTTGCATGGGATTTGAACCGGACGGTATGACGAAAGAACAAATGCAGGAACTGACGGACGTGTTCCATCTTCCGAAATAAATATTAAATCTAACCTTTTAAAACCATGAAATTATGTACAGAATGATTTTGAACGAGACCTCTTACTTTGGTGCCGGATGTCGCGAAGCTATCGCTACAGAAGCAGGCCGTAGAGGTTTCAAGAAAGCTTTTTTTGTAACTGACAAGGACCTGATTCGTTTTCACGTAGCCGACAAAGTGGTGGAAGTGTTCGAAAAGGCAGGTATTCCTTACGAAATATACAGTGATGTAAAAGCCAATCCTACCATTGCCAATGTGCAGAACGGTGTGGCAGCTTTCAAGGCTTCCGGTGCCGACTTTATCGTTGCATTGGGTGGCGGTTCTTCCATTGACACGGCTAAAGGTATCGGTATCGTAGTAAACAATCCGGAATTTGCCGATGTGCGTTCATTGGAAGGAGTAGCAGATACGCATCATAAAGCTGTGCCTACTTTTGCTCTGCCTACTACTGCGGGAACTGCAGCTGAGGTAACCATCAACTATGTGATTATTGATGAGGCTGCTACCAAGAAAATGGTATGTGTAGACCCGAACGATATTCCGTCAGTAGCTATCGTAGACCCTGAACTGATGTATTCTATGCCGAAGGGCCTGACTGCGGCTACAGGTATGGATGCCCTGACACATGCTATTGAAAGCTACATTACTCCGGGAGCCTGGGTGATGTCAGATATGTTTGAACTGAAGGCCATTGAGATGATTGCCAAGAATCTGAAGGCTGCTGTGGACAATGGCAGTGATCCGGTAGCTCGTGAAGCCATGTCGCAGGCACAGTATATTGCCGGAATGGGATTCAGCAACGTAGGTCTGGGAATCGTTCACTCTATGGCTCATCCTCTCGGTGCGCACTATGACACTCCGCACGGCGTAGCCAATGCATTGTTGTTGCCTTACGTCATGGAATACAATGCAGAATCTCCTGCCGCACCAAAATACCTGGATATTGCTAAGGCGATGGGAGTAGATACTACCGGCATGAGCGAAGCAGAAGGTGTAAAAGCTGCGGTAGAAGCTGTTCGCCAGCTTTCTTTGAGTATCGGTATTCCACAGAAGTTGCATGAAATCGGTGTGAAGGAAGAAGACTTGCATCAGTTGGCTATCGATGCATTCAATGATGTCTGCACCGGAGGTAACCCGCGTCCGACTTCAGTAGAAGACATTGAAGCACTCTACCATAAGGCTTTCTAAGCATCGCATATTATTTTATATACAAAACGTCCGCAGTTTCCGGTGAGTTTTCCGGGACTGTGGACGTTATTTTTTTGAAGACTCCTTCCTGGTAAAAAAACGCCTTTACGTTTGGATTGAAACGCAAGGGCGTTTCAGATGAAATGTACTTGCGTTTGGTTTCAAACGTCCTTGCGTTTTGGAGTAAACGTAAGTGCGTTTTTTATCAGGACTTATTTGTCTCATTTTTAAGCTGTTTTATATATTGCGTTGGGGTCATATTGTATTTTTTCTTGAACGAAGCTGTAAAATACGATTGATTTAAAAATCCTACCTTACTAGCAATTTCTGCCATTGAATGATTACCTTCACACATTATTTGTATAGCTTTAGTCAATCTAATTTCTCTTACTAATTCAATAATAGAGACATTGAAAATGTTTTTTGTTTTCAGATAAAGTCCACTTCTGCTAATTCCCATTAGGTTGCTGATTTGATTTGCATCTAATTCAGGATTTGAAATATTCTTATTGATAATAGATATAATTTTTTGAGCTAATTCAGTTTCTTCAGATGTTAACCGATTATAAATTGCCATTTGAGGATAGTTATGTGAAATCTTTTGTTGGATTTTTTTTGATCGCATTAACTGGTTTTGCAAAGTGTCTTGTAGAACATTTATACTTGTTGGTTTTCGTAAAAAAACATCAGCACCACATTTCATGCTTTCCTCTTGTGCCTGGAGTGTATCTTTTCCTGTCAATAGGATGAATGGTATGTCACTGAATTGTGGATTAGCTTTGATGGTAGCACACAATTGATTCCCGTTCATAACAGGCATCATTAAGTCACTTAATATAATATCTGGGATATGTTTTTTCAATATCTCTATGGCATCTTGTCCGTGATTGGCTGTTATGATGTTATATTGCTGTGATAAACTGTTTCTAAGAAAAGTTTGTATTTCAGGATTATCTTCTACGATGAGTAAGATAGGTAGTTTTGTGTTTGGACTGGGTTTGTTTTCTTCGGGCAATGTGTTTTGCTTTTTCTTTAAATGGTCTGTAGAGAAACTGCTTATTGAAATTTCTTTCTCTTGTTGTTTGATTTCATTTGATGAATAGTCCTGGATATCTGCGGGAAAACAAAGAATAAATTCACAGCCCTTATTGCGTTCACTATATAAAGTAAGGCTTCCCTTATGTAATAATACTAATTCCTTTACTAGAGCCAGGCCCACTCCTGATCCTAAATGTTGATCATGTTCAGAATCTTCAATTTGATAATATCTGTCAAAAACTTTATCTATTGATTCTGCAGAAATTCCAATACCAGTATCTTTTATTCGGATATAGAAATATGCCTTAGCCTTGTAACCGGATAATATTTCTGTTCTATTTTTTAATGTCTCGTTATTTATGTCCATTTTTTCAGCTAATTCTATTTCAATAATACCGCTGTTGCAATATTTAAAGGCATTATTAAGCAGATTTAGAATAATCTTTTCTAATAAAATAGGATCTGAGTATACTTTTATCGGAATGTGTGGGGTTATAATCCGATAATCTATATTATTATGTTCTGCAATACTCTTGAATTCTTGTGCTATTGAGCGTATATAGGCAGTACAATCAAAAGATTGGACCATAAGCTTAAAGGAATTACTTTTAGCTTTTCTGAAATCCATAAGTTCATTTATTAATTGTAATAATCTGCTGGTATTTTTATGTAATACTTTTAAAAGATTGAGAGTGTGTATATTACTAATTTGTTTTTGCATTTGTTCTTCTATTCCGATAATAAGTGATAAAGGCCCTCTTAGTTCATGAGATATGTTTGTAAAAAGTTGTAATTGCATTTTGTTGATTTTTTCTGTTTGTTCTTGTTCTATTTTTTGGATTAGAATTTGATGTTTCAAATTATTGACTCTCATTAAGTATCTGTAAATGCTATATAGAGTAATAAAAAATAGGATTCCATATACTATTTTAGCTGGAAGGGAAAGCCACCATGGTGGTAATATGGTAATCTGTATTTTTCGTGGATGAGAATTCCATTGATCGTTATTATTGCAAGCATAAACTTCAAATTCATATTTGCCAGGAGCCATATTAACATAGTTGATAGGAAGAGAGGCATTCTTATTAATTTTATAAGTCTTGTCTGCACCTTTTAATTGATATTTAATTTTACAAGCAGGTGCATACACATAATTCATTGTGGAGCAGTAGAACGTAAGATTATTTTCATTGTATTTTAATGTCAATGACTTGACATTTGCTGCGCTATATGGAAGATTGAGAGGTTTATTATTTACGTAAATGTCTGTTACTTCTGGCTTAGCAACATTTTTTTCATCATTAAATGGTGTAGGAGGAATAATTGTAAACCCATTATTTCCTCCAATGTAAATTGTACCGTCAATACTTTTATATCCGGCTCTTAATTTATAACTATTTATAGAGTGGTTTTCACTTGTCGCTAGCATTCTGTATTTCTTTTCCTTCAAGTTAAATACTAAAAGGCCATTTCCTGCAATCCATAAGTTCCCAAATTTGTCTGCTTGAATCTCTTCAAAGTCCTTGAAATTATAAATTTCGTCAATAGGATAATTTTGGGCTTTATAAGTATTTTGGGACAGAAATGTTATGCGGCTTAATGCATCTCCTATGTGTCCCACCCATAATATGGAATCATTTTCTCGATATATGGAGCTAATAAAATTTGATTTTAATGATTGATTGTTTTTCTCGTCGTGTTGATATTTGGCTATGTTTATAATTTCGGCTTCCTTGTTTATTACAAGTCTAAAAAAAGCATTCTGAGTAGAAAAGTAGATTTCTGGGCGGGTGTTATCACATGAAAGAAAAACACATTCAGTGTTATTATCTATAATTTTTTTTATTATATCAGGTTTAAGATAAGTTGGGTAAAAAGTATCTTTTTCTTTACGCAAAGCAAAGATTCCCTTATCATCAAAAGCCCAGACATTGTGAAACTTATCTATGCTTAGATAAGTAACAGCTTTTTGAGGCATTATCTTTTTTATTTTGCTGGTTGTAACGTTTACTCCAGTATGGATATTTATGACTTCTAATCCTTTGCCATGTGCAATCCATAAAAGTCCTTCATCTTGATCAATGGCCATACTTCGTATGTTATTATCCGCTATGCAGTTATTGGTTTTGATATGGCGTACGACATTATAAGTATCTTTATTTAGTTGTAGAATACCATTAGTATGTGTACCGATAAAGAGATATTTTTGATATTCATCAATGTCTCGGACTGTTTCTCCAATAAAGCTAAATTGCTTATCTGCTGTTTGATAAATGGTTTTCAGGAATGGTCGTAAGTTTGTGTAGTTTACCCCTCCTGCGTAGGTTGCTATAAATAAAGTACCAGTATCGTCTATTAGTAGGCGATTAATGTGCTTAGATTTTAACTTGAAAGGTCCACTTTCTGTATCTATATATTCAAAAGTATTGTTATTTATATTTAGTTTGAACAAGCCATTTTGAGTACCTATCCAATAATCATTTTCTGTTTCTTTTTTTATATCAGATATGATTGGAATATTTGTCAATATTGTTTTATTGTTGTATTTAAATTGATTTTTTGAGATTGTGTAATGATAGATTTCTCCATTTGCTGCAAATAATGCTTTGTTTGTAGATGTATCAATGAGTATACAGTTGATATTATGATTGATTGCGGGGCGTTTGTATTCTTTGGTTGATAAATCAGGATAAATTACAGTTATTTTATCTGATGATACCGACCATACATTGTGTTT
>ERZ773158.1478-NODE-1478-length-20919-cov-3.850173_pt1 | contig 20919 bp, 22 predicted proteins | sample MGYA00511918_ERZ773158 | MGnify/ENA primary metagenome ERZ773158 (study PRJEB29015, sample SAMEA2737876) | human gut metagenome | biome: human gut; feature: human-associated habitat; material: faeces | place: China | collected 2012 ...
TTTTCTTTTGCAGGCGTTTTCTTTTTCAAATAAAAAGAAAATGCCGAAACGCGGGAAGTATAAAAGTTTGATTATAGATAGTGCGACGCGAAGATAGAGTGCAAATTCTACAATTTCATATCGTGACGCTCACGCGTCAAAGGGTCGTCGAGGTCGCCGACCCCTACAAAATACGCGGCAATAAGATTGTACGGATTTCGCGGGAGAATAATATCCGCCCCTACAAGATTGTGCTGATTTGCAATATCGATTGCTTGCCTATCGCCGACATTTATAATTACAAATTGCTGCTTTGCTTCACCCGCTCTTTTTTGACTGTTCTGTCTCTCTGCGGGGCATTCACAAAATACTTTTAGCAAATCTCTCAACCAAACCACACGGAGATATGATATGTTCAGAAAAATGAGGCGCGCTGAACGTGAACTGCCCGAGGGGCAGGCAAAAGAAATACTCGAAAACGGCTCTTACGGTGTGCTCGCCCTCGCGGGCGACGGCGGTTATCCTTATGCCGTGCCGCTCAACTATGTCTATGACGGCGAGAGAATATATTTTCACTGCGCCGCCGAGGGTCATAAAATCGACGCCATAGCGCGGGACAATAAATGCTCGTTCTGCGTCGTTGAAAACGGCGGAGTGATCGAAGATCGCTTCACCACAAAATATCGGAGCGTTATCGCTTTCGGAAAAATATACGAAGAGACCGATGAGAAATGCAGGGAGAATGCTTTTCGCCTGATGATGCGGTCGCTGACTCCGTCGGTAACAAATGAAAAGCGCGAGGAAATGTCGCACTGCCAAAAAGCGCGTATTCTCGCAATGGATATAGAATATTTGAGCGGCAAGGGTGCGAATCAGTAAAATACAATCTGCCGTCAATGAGGGGTTAAATCAATGAAAAAGAAAAATATAATTTGGCTGTGCGCCAATATAGCGGTGTTTGCGCTGTTCGCGTTCTTCCACAGCGTGAAATTCGTCGCGGCGGCAGCGGTCGTCTATTCCGCGGCGAGCATAGGATTTTTGACATTCGATATGTGCCGCGGACGCACGGAGAGCATTTGGTGCGCGCCGATGGTGCCGGTGGCGCTCATGATTTTCGAGACTGAGATAAACAACGCCATCGACTCATTCGGTCCGATGCTCTGCGTGAGCGTTATTATCGCCATTGTGCTGACTATATCCGCCTATATGATATGCAAAAAGAAGTTTGCGGGCTTTTCCGTCGGCGGAGTGAAGCAGGCGCTGTTCATTCTGCTCGCCGCGCTTTCTATAATGGGCTGCGCCATGACGCTCAACAACACGTTCACCCGCGGCGTACATAATGTCAACACGGTCGTTATCGAGACGGACGACGATATCCGAACTGCGTTTTACAACGGTCCGCACAGAATCCGCGTGACCCCGTGGAAAGGCGCGGGAGTCGATGCGTGGATCGACCTGCCAAAGGAGCGCTGCGGCAAAGTCGAAGTCGGCGATTCAATTGAGGTCAAGGTCGAAACAGGACTTTTCGGCGTGCGTATCTGCTCGCTGACCGAATAACAAGGAGATAATATGCAGGATCTTTCAAATATCAATACTATAAAAGAAATACTCTCGGCTCACGGATTCACTTTTTCGAAGTCGCTCGGTCAGAACTTTCTGATAAATCCGACCGTCTGCCCGCGCATGGCGGAGGCCTGCGGCGCGGACGAAAACACCGGCGTTATCGAGATAGGCGCGGGAATCGGCGTGCTGACTGCGGAGCTTGCAAAGAGGGCGAAAAAAGTCGTCTCGCTTGAGCTCGACACGCGCCTCATACCCGTCCTCGCGGGGACGCTCGAAGATTTCGACAATGTCGAAGTGCTCAATGCAGATGTACTCAAGACCGATCTGCACGAGCTTATCGCGAGCCGATTTGCCGGAATGCGCGTCGTAGTCTGCGCGAATTTGCCGTATTACATCACGTCGCCGGTTATCATGTACCTGCTCGAGAGCCGCATTCCGATAGATGCGGTGACAGTCATGGTGCAGAAAGAGGCGGCGGCGAGACTCTGCGCCCCGGTCGGCAGCAGGGACGCGGGTGCCGTAACAGTAGCGGTCAACTACTATGCCGACGCAAAGAAGCTCTTCGACGTTTCGGCAGGCTCGTTCATGCCCGCTCCCAAAGTGGACAGCAGCGTTATCAGGCTCGATATCAGACCCGACCCGCCCGTTGAAATATCGGACGAGAAATTCTTCTTCCGCGTAGTCAAGGCGGCGTTCGGTCAGCGCAGAAAGACCGCATCGAACTCGCTGAGCGCGGGACTCGGCATCCCGAAAGACAAGATAAACGCAGCTATAGAAGCGGCGGGACTGCCCGCGAGCGTCAGGGCGGAGAGCCTCGGCATGGAAAATCTGGCGCGCCTGAGCGAATGCATCGCGGCTCGGTGCAGATAAGCGGGGGATTTTTATGCTATTGCTCTTAGTAAAATACACGGCGAAGCCCGGCGGCGGAGAAAAATTCGTCAGAGAAATAACAGATTCCGGGATTCTCAATACCGTCCGCACCGAAGACGGCTGCGAGGGCTACGACTACTACTTCTCGGCGGAAAATCCGGACGCGGTGATGCTCGTTGAAAAATGGGCTTCGGCAAAACAACAGGAAGCGCATCTTCAGACAGCGCACATGGCAGAGCTGATGAAGATAAAAGAGAAATATATCTCGGGCACCTCAGTCGAAAAAACAGTTTTATAAAATATCAAGGCATCTGCTCATGACGGATGCCTTTGTTTGTTGATGGGGTGTGCAGGGCTTCTGCAAATTGGGAGTTGTCTATTGCTCAAACCACAACAAAGAAAAAAGTAAGTGACCCAGCTAATTTTTATAATCAGGCTTTCAATAGCCACGCCGCAGTGTTTGAAGTATATTTGGTAAGAGCAAAGACACGACTCGTTTGTTTTTTTGCAGATATTAAAAAGAAAACGCGGGTAGTATAAAAGTTTAATTATGGTATGGCGCAAAGGTAGAGCGGCATCGGTGCGTCGAGGTCGCCGCACTCTACAAGTTATATATCAATAAAATTGTGCAAAATCTGTGGGTGGATAATATTCTGCCATACTATACACATCCTTCCACTCCAAACAAAGCAAAAATCCGCCGCATCAAAAAATCAACACGGCGGATTTTTATTTCATCTCACTGTATATTTCCCTCGCGCGGGTCGTCAGGGCTTCCTGCGTATTTTTTGTCACCCCGTCTATCACTTCGTCGAGTAATTGGGCGAGCACCGCGCCGAGCTTTCTGCCCTGCGGGATGCCGATATCCATGAGCGTGCGCCCGTTTATCTGGAGCTCGCGCAGCGACAGGCACGGCTTCTGCGCCGCCAAATTCTTCGCAGTTTCTTCGGCATCGGCTATCTGATCGAGTCGGTATCTGTATTCCGGCGACTGCGCGAGCACATCGGCGCGCATAACCTTGAGCAGTTTCAGCACGCCGTCGAGACCGAATTTTGAGAGATAGCGCGGCATTTTTTCCGTGTTTTCATATAGCTCCCAGCGGTCGTGATTGCTGACGAGAAAGAGAATTTCATCCCTGAATTTGTTCGATACTTTGAGCCGTGCGAGTATCTGCGCCGAAATCTCCGCGCTGATTCTCTGATGCCCGTAAAAATGCGCAACACCGTTTTCGTCGAATTTTTTGACGGCGGGCTTGCCGCAGTCGTGCAGGAGCATTGCAAAGCGCAGCGTCGGCTCGGGGTCGATGCTCTCGACGGCTATCAGCGTGTGTTCGTATATATCATAGCAGTGGTGCGGGTTGTCGTGGCTGTTTTTATACATCGGCTGAAGCTCCGGCAGGATTTCAAACAGCACCGGGGCAAAGTCCGTTAGAATTCGCTTTGCTCCCTTTCCGCAGACGAGCTTCAACAGCTCTTTTGCTATGCGCTCTTCGGAAATATTGCCGAGCAGAGCGCAGTTTTTCAAAAGGCTCTGCGCGGTTTTCTCCTCAATTTCAAAGTCGAGTGCGGACGCAAAGCGCAGGGCGCGCAGGATTCGCAGAGCATCTTCGTTAAAGCGCCTGTCCGGGTCACCGACACAGCGGATTATTTTGTTCTTGAGGTCATTCTGACCGCCGAAGAGATCGACTGTCCCGGTCATTTTGCTGTAAGCCATGGCGTTGACCGTAAAATCACGCCTGCCGAGATCCGCTCCGAGATTAGAAGTGAAAGTCACGCTTTTCGGGTGCCTGTTGTCCTCATATTCGCCGTCGAGGCGGAAAGTCGTTATTTCAAGCGGCTCGCCGTCGATAACTACCGTCACCGTGCCGTGCTTTATGCCCGTGTCGATGCAGTGAAAGTCTGCAAACACAGATTTCATATCCTCCGGCTTCGCCGATGTCGTTATGTCCCAGTCGTTCGGAGTCTTGCCGAGCAGGCTGTCGCGCACGCATCCGCCGACGGCATATGCCTCGAAACCCGCCGACTGAAGCAGGTTTATCGCGGTGTCAACATTTTTCGGCATATCCATCGTCAAGCGGTTCAACTCCTTTACAACAAAGATATTTTATCATATAATTGTCACCGGATACAAGAGAAAAAGGAGCAAGAACATGAACATACAGATATTCGGAAAATCAAAATGCTTCGACACGAAAAAGGCGGAGCGCTGGTTCAAGGAGCGCAGGATAAAATATCAGCTCATCGATGTTGCAAAATACGGCATGAGCCGCGGCGAGTACGCCTCGGTCAAGAAAGCCGTCGGCGGCATGGACAAATTATTCGACGAAAAGAGCAAGGCATACGAACAGCAGTTCATAAAATACCTCGCGCACGACGAGGACAAAGAAGAGAAGCTCTTCGAGCACCCCGAATTATTCAAGACCCCGATAGTCCGAAACGGCAAGCAGGCAACGGTCGGCTACTGCCCGGAGATATGGAAAGATTGGGAATAATTTCGTTCGCACTCAAAGCAATTAGTGAACAGTGAATAGTGAAAAAATGCGCAGTATAATCAGATATCATCAACCCGCGAACTTTGCACAGATTTTTGATAAGCAACTTGTAGGGTGCGGCGACCCGACGCACCGATGCCGCAGGGCGGCACAAAATGAAGTTATAAAAAGTATTTTTTTAATTTACCAACTTTCACGCTTCTAATTTTCACGAAAGGAGACCCGATATGCCAAACAGAATCTGGCTCTGCGGCGACACGCATATGCATTCTTCAATCAGCGACGGAAAATACACGCCCGACGAGCTTATTGAAAAATGCAAAGCCAAGGGTCTCGACTGGATAATAATCACCGACCACAACAAAAACGCGGTCGGCGACAAAAGCTATTATTCAGAAAATCTGCTCGTCATTCCCGGCGCCGAATACACCGGGCGAAACGGGCACATGAATATATACGGGAGCGGGCTGCCCGAATTTGACGGCACGCGCCCGGAGAAATACGAACAGTATCTTTCAATGTCCGCTCTCGCTCATTCAAACGGATGCACGGTGTCAATAAACCACCCGTTTTGCAGCCGCTTCGGATGGAGGATGCCGCTCGAAGATTTTCCGGCGGACTGCGTTGAAATCTGGAACATGTTCATGCATCAGAGCAACATGACCTGCATCAGTTGGTGGGAGCGGCAGATTCTCGGCGGCAGGCGAATCGCGGCAGTTGGCGGCAGCGACTATCACCGCGACTACGGCACATCGAATATGCTCGCTTCGCCGACAACATTCGTCTTTGCCGAATCAAACAGCGAAAAAGATATTTTATCAGCTCTGCGCTGCGGCAACTCGTTTATCACGAACTCGCCCGACGCGTCGAGGCTCGTTCTGTCATACAAGGACTGCGTTCAGGGCGATGAAGTTAAATTTGTCCCGGGGATGAAAGTTCATCTGCGCGCCGAAAGGCTCAGAAAAAATATGACCCTTCGCGTGTTCAACAACGAAAAAATCATATATGAACACAGAATCGGCGGCGAATCGGAACTCGACGAAGATATCTCTATAACAGAAAAAGGCTTTGTCCGCGCGCAGATAACATACCGTCTGCGCGGATTCAGAAAGGCATTTTTCAACATCAAAATGGCTCTATGGAGACCGAAAGAGAAAAATATTCCGTATGATATCGCCGTGTGGTGCATAACTAACCCGATGTGGATAGTGTAGTATTGAACTGAACGATTTTTCATTAGCTGCACCGATAGCGGCAACGATACATGAGATGCCACACTCAACAAGCTTTAAATATTTTATAACACAAAAAGGAACTGCACACGGCAGTTCCTTTTTATTATTCAGATTTTTACTATATATCCGTCCTTGCGCGGGGGACGCGCAGTGGGTTCGGCGGCGGAATAGCCGAGGGCTATCGAGCCGACTCCGCGCAGGGTTTCGGGCAGATTCCACTCGCGCAGTAATTTTTTGCCCTCTTCGCTGTCGAATATCTCGCGCTCCCTGTGAACCCAGACCGAACCCAAATCGCAGGCGTGGGCGGCGAGCATCAGATTTTCGAGCACGCAGCTGCCGTCCTCAACAAATGTGTTTGCGCTCGGATCCGCAAGCACGAGAACGACGGTCGGCGCACCGTAATACGGGTCTTTGTCGACGCCCATTATCGCGGCGTTGAGCTTCGAGAGCTTTTCGCGGTACTTTTTATCGGACACTGCGATTATAACAGGCGACTGGCGGTTCATGCCCGTCGGCGCATAAGTGCCCGCTTCGAGGACTGCGTCGAGCAGATCTTCCGGTATAGAATCAGGCTTGAAGCTGCGCGTACTGCGGCGGGTTTTTATCATCTCAAGAAAAACTCTGTTCATGTTTTTTCCTTTCAAAAAGCTTTCAGGACAGCGTATCAAATTGATACCGCCGCCCTGAAAGCACCTCTATTCATATCTCCTATACTTTCTTTATTCTGACATCCAAATATAGCCAAATTGTGTTCAAATTGTGAACATTTTTTGATTTCAGATAAATTTAAGGAAATATTTATTTCTTTTGTCTACTTTAGCTTACTTTTTCTTGGCTTTGGGCAGTATCACGCAAACAAGAATGACGCACACGGCGGCGACTGCCGCGATGATTATCCATTTAGTGTTCGAGGTGTTCTGACCCGTTACGGGAACCATTTCTTCTGCAAAAGCGGTTATCGCCGCCGCAGCGACGCTTATCGCCATCAGAGCCGCCAGAACTATGGCGACCACTCTTGTCCATATTCCTCTCTTCTGCATTTTTATCATCCTTTCGTTCGGACGTTATTTTACGCCGAGAATTTTTTCAATAGATTCGCCGAGCTTCTCGCCGAGAGCCGAGGAGTGATTTTCATCCTTGCCGCAGGCGGTGATATATGCCTTGAGCTTCGGCTCGGTGCCGGACGGGCGGACTATGACGCTGTTGCCGTCGGGCAGTTTATATGCGAGAACATTGGACTTCGGCAGGTCTATCGCGCTTATTTTGCCGCTTATTATGTCAACGCGCTCGGACTTTTTGTAGTCGGCGGTCTCAATAACCTTCATACCCGCTATCTCTTCGGGAGCGTGCTCTCTGAGCGAGGTCATGATAGCGCCCATCTTCTCCATTCCGCTCTCGCCCTCGAAAGTGAAGTTGAGAAGAATGTTCTTGTAGTAGCCGTATTTTTCATATATCTCGGTCATCTTCTCGGCGAGAGTCTTGCCCTGAGATTTATAATATGCCGCCATCTCGCAGACAAGGAGGGACGCGACTACCGCATCCTTGTCTCTCGCGTGCAGACCCGAAAGATAACCGTAGCTCTCTTCCATACCGAGAATGAATCTGTCGCCCTCGTTTTTCTTTTCGAGATCGGTCGCAAATTCGCCGATATATTTGAATCCCGTCAGCACATCGTGTATCGCGCAGCCGTAGCTCTCCGCGACGCGGTCAACGAGTGAAGTCGTTACAAAAGACTTGACTATAACGGGGTCTTTGGGCAGAGTGCCGGCATTTTTCATCGAAGAAAGAATATACTCGGTCAGCAGAACGCCGACTTCGTTGCCGCTCATGAGCCTGTAATCGTCTCCGGTGTTGACGGCGATGCCGACGCGGTCGCAGTCGGGGTCGGTCGCGAGAAGCAGATCGACATTCTTGCCCTCGGCAAGCTTCAGAGCCTCTTCAAAAGCCTGGCGAATCTCAGGGTTCGGATAGGGGCAGGTCGGGAAGTGGCCGTCCGGGTTCTCCTGAGAAGGGACTACCGTAACATCGTCGAAGCCCGCGCGCTTGAGCACCTCGCGGACAGGCTTGTTGCCCGTGCCGTTGAGGGGAGTGTAAATCAGCTTGAGCTTGCCTTTTGAAACGGCGTCGGGATTGACTCTGCGCGAGAGGACACACTCATAGAATGCCTCGCTCACGCTGCTGTCAATAAACTCAATCTTTCCGCTCTTTATGCCCTCGTCGAAGTCCATGGTGCGGACATCGTCGAATATATCAACTTTTCTGATGCACTCGTATGTGGCGTTCGCCTCGGCGTCGGTCATCTGATAGCCCTCGTGCGAATAGCACTTGTAGCCGTTGTACTTTGCGGGGTTGTGGCTCGCAGTAATTATTATGCCGGAGCTGCAATGGAGCTTTCTCACGGCGAAAGAGAGCATCGGGGTCGGAACCAATTCGGGATAAATATATACTTTTATTCCGTTTGCGGCGAGCACGCCTGCCGCGCCCTTTGCGAAAACATCCGAGTTGATTCTCGAGTCGTGCGCTATCGCGACGGACGGGGAATCATACTTCGCGTTGAGATAATCCGCCAGACCCTGGGTCGCCTGGTTGACGGTGAAAACATTCATTCTGTTTGTGCCCGCGCCGAGAACTCCGCGCAGACCGCCCGTGCCGAATTCGAGCGCACGGTAAAATCTATCCGATATCTCATCCTCTTTGCCTTCAATGGCGGAAAGCTCGTCATGAAGTTCAGCATTGCCCTCGGTCTTTTTCAGCCAGAGGTCATAGAGATCTTTGATTTCCTGTTTCATTGTTCTGCTCCTTTCGAAAGCCGGTGGCATCGGCTTACTCATATAATATTATAATACCTTTATATCTTTTCATCAACCACTATTTGAGCAAATTTACCATTTGTTTATTTTATCCGGCACATAAATTTATAGTCTTGCCGTCTGTCTTTTATGCGTCATGTGTGGTATAATTAACGGCAGTATTAATAAAGCCATGTAAAAAAATGTTTTTTGCGTTCAATCGGAGATAATACTATGGAGAAAGAAACAAACAGCTTTTCGCAGGGACTGCGCGACGGCATGCCCATATGCTTAGGCTATCTGTCGGTCGCCTTTGCGTTCGGAATATTCACGGTCAGCCACGGACTCACGGCGTGGGAAGCCGTAATGATCTCGATGACAAATGTCACCTCCGCCGGGCAGTTGGCGGCGGTGCCGATAATCGCGGGCGGTGGATCGCTGTTTGAGCTGGCGCTGACGCAGTTTGTTATCAATATGCGCTATTCGCTCATGTCCGTCTCGCTCTCGCAGAAGCTCGGAAAGAGCGTGAGATTGATTGATAGATTTTTAATATCGTTTGTCAATACAGATGAAGTTTTCGCGGTCGCTATCTCAAAGGGCGAGCCGCTCGGCAGAAAATATCTCTATGGATTGACTCTAACTCCCTATCTCGGCTGGAGTCTCGGCACTCTCCTGGGTGCGGTCGCCGGAAATATCCTGCCCGCAATGCTCGTCTCCGCCCTCGGAATCGCGATATACGGAATGTTTATAGCAATAATAGTCCCGCCAGCGAAAAAGAGCCTGCCGACTCTGCTCTGCATTTTGACGGCAATCGCTCTGAGCTGTGCATTTAAATTTATTCCCGTGCTCTCAAAAGTTCCGAGCGGTTTCGCTATAATTATCTGCGCCGTTGCGGCGAGCGTGCTGTTTGCGCTCGTGGCTCCGATAAAAGAGGAGCAGACAGAGGAGGTGAGCGCCGATGAATAACTACATTCAGTTTTTCTCGGGTCTTGCCGTCATGGCGGGAGTTACATATCTCGTCAGGATGCTCCCGCTCGTCTTGGTCAAGAAAAAGATAGAAAACAGATTCATAAATTCTTTTCTCTATTATGTCCCGTATGCGGTGCTCGCCGTTATGACGGTTCCCGCGATATTTTCATCCACAGCGAGTCTCCCGAGCGCGATAGCGGGCTTTGTTGTGGCTTTGATTCTCGCATATTTCGAGCGCGGTCTGCTGACCGTCGCCGCCGCGTCCTGCGCCGCCGTGTTCATAGCGGAGCTGATAATGAAATTCATTCACTGAGGTAATATAAAATGGTACTGCGCGAAGTTTCTAAAATAGATGTAAATTATGTAAAAAAGCTATATAAAGAGGCTTTTCCGATAAGAGAGAGAATGCCTTTTTCGAGGCTTTTAAAATTACAGAAGAATAATATAATAAAAATGTTCGCCGCATATGAAAACGGCGAGCCATGCGCTCTCGCGATAACCTGCACGGGCAGCAAATCGGTGCTTCTGATGTACCTCGCCGTTGATGGCAACAAGCGCGGTCAGGGACTGGGTTCAAAAATTATCCCCGCCCTGTGCGAGACTTTCCCGCGCCGCAATCTCCTGCTCGAAATAGAAAAACCGGACGAAAACAAGCCGATGACTGTTCGCAGAAAGGAATTTTATCTTCGCTGCGGACTTCGCGAGACGGGGACGGAGATATCTCTCGCCGGAGTTCCGATGGAGATTCTCATAAAAGGCGACGGTGAATTCGACAAATACGAATATCTCGATATCTACCGCAAACACTTCGGAAGAAAAATGGCGAAGCTGCTGCTGAAAATCAAATAAATTAAGCCGGAAGATTTTTCTTCCGGCTTTTAGTCTGTCAAAAAACCTATTATTTCATGGTCTCAAGGCTCACCTGTATAATGGGAGCTGTCACGGCTTCGCCGTGACTGATGGGTTGTTGTATGAAAGTTAAAAAACAGCAATTTTGAAAATTTTCAACTTTTTCAAAACAATCCCTACGACGCTACGCGCCACCTCCATTTACACAAGAGATGCATTGATTCTGATTCCTGCGAAGCCCAAAAAATCAGGTTTATCGAAATGTTGTAAGCCGGAAGAAAAAATCTTCCGGCTTTAATTTTATATATTTATTGTTTCTTCAATCTGCCCCGCTTCAATCGCCGGCTCTTCGATTTCAATGGTTTTCCTCTTTTTGCTGTTAAACACTTCGTCGAGCTTTTTACACAGTGCATTTATTCTTATCAGCCTGAAAAGCTGTATTCTCAGAAGGTCTATTACTATACATATTATAAATACAGCGAGCGCCATTGCAATCGAGCCGAAAATCATCGCCGCCGTACCGTGATTGACGAGCGGCATCGCGATATCTTTCATCAGCTTATTGAACACGAGCGGGTGAGTATGTATCAGATAAACTCCGAGAGCGGCGGGAGTTATATAATTTATAAGCTTCTCCGTTTTCTTTCCGAATTTCAGCTTTGAGAAGAATATGAAAAGGAAGATTGCGGACAAGACCACAAAAGGCGAGGTATATGTCAGGTAGTTCACCGTGTCGTCTGTAAATATCTTTTTCATCGGATCTTTTAAAAATATATTTAGCGCAAAATTGCATCCGACGGAGATTATATAAAATAACAGTGCACTGTACCATTTCATCTTCGCGCCGACGCCGAATTTTTTCATATACGCGCCGACAAGATACATGACCATGAGCCATATCGGGCTGTAGCCCTCGGAAAATTTGAATCCGTCTTTTCCGATTATAAACGAACCCGTTGTCAAAAGGAGAATAACAGCTATAACCGCAGTGAAGCTCTTCTTATCTGCCGCCTCTGCGAATTTGTTCATCATCGGGATGAATAAATACATCAGAAAATACGCGGTCATGTACCAATACTGCTTTGAAATTATCGGAGTCAGTGCGTAGACTATATTCTGCGCGCTGAAAAATTCGCGGTAGATTGATATCATAATCGCAGACAGACCGACGCTGTAGAAAAATATCTCGAACCACAGCTCTGTTATTCTCGACGGCTTTATCTTTTTGCCGAGCATAAGATACCCGCTGATGAGTGCGTAGCAGTTGACCGCGCAGAATGCCGCATTCTGCATGAGATAAACCGGATAGTAGCTGCTTGTTCCCGCGGCAGCTCCGGTTATCCCGCCCATTCCCAGAACATGAAGCAAGGCTATCATGAACATGGAAAACAGCTTAAAGAGGTTAATTCCGGTGTTCCTCTTTTTCATTTGTTATCCCCTCACTCAGATATTTGAAAGACTGTCAACATACTCCGTGCGTTTGAGCAGCGTTGACGACGATATCTGTGAAATATAGACGTGCGTTTTTTGGTCTCTGCCGATGCAGACTATAAACGATTTCGGAAGATCGGTGCATACATTAGTGACGCAGCCGTCCTTTTCAGCCTTTGCGAGATAATCGCGTGTAGCTTTTGAAACAGTCGAAGTGTCGAGGTCAAAAATTCCGACTATCTCGTCCATGCTCACGACCTTGTCCTGGCCGAGATGAAGATACATCAGTCTCCCTCCTCATATTTCATTTATACTGCCGTCCGTCATCTCAAACGCTTTACCCTTCTGCAGCCGCAGCAGCTGGGACGGATCGCAGCAGGTTATGAAAACCTGCCTCTTTCCGAGGCGTTCGAGCAGCAGTTCCTGACGCCCGTCGTCAAGCTCGCTCATAACATCGTCGAGCAGGATTATCGGGCTTTCGTCCGTGATTTTTTCGAGTATGTCCGCCTCGGCTAATTTTAATGAGAGGGCACAGGACCTCTGCTGACCCTGCGAGCCGTAGATGCGGGCATTCCTGTTGTTTATAAAAAATGAAAGATCGTCTTTGTGCGGGCCGGTGCCTGTAAACTGGCGTCGGATATCGGTCTCGCGGCTTTTTTCGAGCTCGTCGAGCATAGTCTGCGCCGCCGATTGTTCGTCAAAATCGGTAGCTTTGCAGAATGTATCATATCTGACCGTCAGCTTTTCGCGCCCGGCGGTTATTCCGGAATAGTTTTCTGCCGCCTGCTTTTTTATCATGTCGAGATATTCAAAGCGGTAGCGAAGTATTTTTGCTCCGAGAGCGGACAGCTGTGCATCCCATGAAAAAAACATATCGGAGCTTATATTCCCGCTCGCCGCAGCCTGACGCAGCAGCGCGTTGCGCTCGGAGAGAGTTTTGATATATTTTGAAAGTATTCCTGCGTAGTTGGGCTTGACAAGGCTTATAGCTATGTCTATAAACTTTCTGCGCTCGCCCGGTCCGTCCTGGACTATAGACAGCGTTGCCGGGGAAAACAGCACCGCCGGGAACTCACCGATGAGTCTTCGCGGAGTGTCTTTATGAACGCCGTTTATCCACACATTCTTTTTATCCGTCAGTTCGAGCCGAGCCGTCTGATCTCTATCAAATGCAAAAAAGCTTATATCGAGCATACTGCGCTCGCAGTTCTCGCGTATAAGCTGGGAATTTTTCCTCGTCCTGAAGCTGTGGCAACCGGTAAAGAGCCAGATGCTCTCAATAAGATTGGTCTTGCCCTGACCGTTTTCGCCGAAGATTATATTTATAGACCTGTCCGGCGAAATTACTGCATTTTCAAGATTGCGGAAGTCTTTTGCATTGTGCTGTGTTACATACATATCAGATAACTTTGTATATTTTATGTTCAAACTCAGCCGTATCTCCCGGACGGAGCTTTTTGCCGCGCGAAGTGCAGACTTCGCCGTTGACTTTCACTTCTCCGTCCTGGATAACGAACTTTGCGTGTCCGCCGGTCACAACTGCATCGCAGAGCTTCAAAAAAGCGTCGAGGCGGATAAACTCGGTGTCTATCTTTTTCTCCGTGACCGGTTTCTCTTTTATTCTGACTTTGAGTTTTTTAACCATTTCTATCCTTCTTACTCAGTCTTTATTCTAACGGGCAGCACGAGGAACAGGAAGCTGTCGCCTTCGGGCGGAAGGATTATTATCGGCGAGACAGGTCCGTTGAGCTTGAAATTGACTTCGTCTGTATCCGCAACGCGCAGAGCGTCGGTCAGATATTTATTATTGAAACCTATTTCAACATCGTCGCCGTCTATCTCGGCCGAAACGCTGTCGCTCGCAGTACCGAGCGAGGTTACGCTCGAGAGTCTTATCATATTGTCTGCGAAAACGCACTTGATGGGGCTCTTATACTTCTCGCTGATAATGAGCGAAGCGCGGTCGATCGAATTTATCATGTCGCGGGTGTTGACTCTGACTCTTGTTGTGCATTTGGGCGGAATAGCGGATTCGTAATTTAAGAATTCGCCCTCAAGAAGTCTCGAAACGACGCTGTAAGAGCCTATTTCAAAGACAATATGTCTCTTGCCGACTCCGAGCGAGATAGTTCCGTCATCATCGTTCATCAATTTCATTATTTCAGAAAGCGTCTTCGCGGGGACGATAAATGAGATATCGTCGCCGGAATAATCTATATTCTCTTTTCTGACGGCGAGTCTGAATCCGTCGATTGCAATAAGCTTCAGTATATTGCCGCTGATATCAAACTTGACGCCTGTGTGAACGATCTTGCTGTCGTTAACTGCGACGGCGAATATAGTCTGCCTGACCATATCTTTTAAAACGCCCTGATTGATAACAATAGGATATCCGCCGGAGACTGACGGGAGCTCGGGATATTCCTCAGCGCTCATGCCGATAAGCGAATATTTTGCGTTGCCGCTGACGATGCTTGCAAGAAGTCTCGCATCGGACTCAAAGCGCACGCTCTCGCCGGGGAGCTTGCGCATAATGTCGCAGAGAATGCGGGCGTTGATAATTATCGAGCCCTCTTCTTCGACTGTCGCCTTTATTGCGGTATTTATGCCGAGTTCAAGGTCATAGCCCGTGAGAATAAGCTGACCGCTGACTGCTTTTATGAGAATACCTTCTACTGCGGGTATCGACGCTTTGGTCGATACTGCTCTCTGCACGTTGAGGCAAGCCTCGGAGAGCTCCGCCGTGCCGCAAACAAATTTCATGAAAGATCCTCCCTGTCTGTAAATAAATAAATATTATATTTAGTAGTAGTAGTAGAGGGTGTTGAAAGTGAGGAAAAGTGCCTCTGTCCCTTTACTGTCAATGAAACCGCGATTTTTAGTTTTCCACATCGGATGAGGAAAGATTTTACTTTTCCACACACTTAAAAACACCTATGTGGAAAGTGTGGAAAACCGGTATGTGGAAAACTAAAAGAATGTGGAAAACTTTTCTTTTTATCAGAGTTCTTTTCTGCCCTCGATAGCCTTTGTGAGAGTGAAATTATCGGCATATTCAAGATCCGCGCCGACGGGGATTCCGTAAGCAAGGCGCGATACTTTCACTCCGAGCGGCTTTACGAGCCTTGAGATAAACAGAGCTGTGACATCACCCTCGGCTGTCGGATTGGTCGCCATTATAAGCTCTTTTACTTCGCCGTCGCCAAGTCTGTTGACAAGCTCTTTTATGCAGAGATCGTCCGGACCGACTCCGTTCATCGGGGATATCAGCCCGTGGAGAACGTGATATACTCCGCCGAACTCGTGCGTGCGCTCGATAGCCATGACCGCTTTCGGGTCTTCGACAACACAGATAACGCTCTTGTCCCTCGACGGGCTCTTGCATATCGGGCAGAGCTCCGCGTCGGTTAAGTCACAGCATATTGGGCAGCGGTGAATTTTTGTTTTCGCCTCAACTATCGTGTCGGCAAATTCTTTTGCCTGCTCGTCCGTCATCGAAAGAATGTGATAGGCGAGCCTTTGGGCGTTTTTTCTGCCGATTCCCGGCAGGCGCTCAAACTGTTCTATCAATCTAGCGAGCGGAGCGGCATTATTCTGCGCCATATCAGAAAAGTCCGGGGATGGAAAGTCCGCCCTTGGCGCGCTCCATGCCCTGCTCCATAGCGTCGTTAGCCTTGCGCACGCTCTCGTTGAAAGCGGCGATTATCAGATCTTCGAGCATCTCCGGCTCTTCGGGGTCGATTATCTCGGGAGCCATCTTGATGGAAACAGCCTCATGGCGTCCGTTGACGGTCACTTCAACAGCTCCGCCGCCTGCGCTGGCGGTGAACTCGGTCTCTTCGACCTCCTGCTGGACGCGTGCCATCTCCTCCTGCATCTCCTGGATTTTCTTCATCATATTTGCACTGCCGCCCTGCTGGGCGCCGGGGATTCTTGCTTTCATGATTATTTCTCCTTACTTCAACTGTTTTTGAAATCGTTTATTTTTTTTATAAGCCCTTCAAGCGGGTCTTTGCCGCTGTGCTGTTCGGGGGCTTTATAAAGACCTATTTTATACCGTTTGCCGGTGACTGCGAAAATCGCTTTCATTAAGAGCACTGCGTGGGTATCTTGCTTTATGAAAGACGAGAGCGCGGGATTCTCGCTCTTTATAAGAATAAAGTTGTCGCGCTCATATCCGCTCGCTCCGTTGAGTATTCCGTGGAGCGGCGCATCGACTTTCTGAAGCTCGTCCATGACTTCCGCCCAGCGGGAGAACTGAACTGTCTCGCCGTTCGTGCCCTCGGGTGATGACGTGGGAGTATGATGTTCAATAGGAGCTTCCGCTTTCGGCTCTGGAGCCTTTTCTTTTATATCAGCTTTCTGCGGCTCGGGAGCTTTTTTCATTTCTTCCGCTTTTGTCTGCTGATGAGACTCGGAAACGGCTGTTTTTATTTGTTCGGGAGCTTTCGGCTTATTTTCAACTGGCACAGCACTGCTTGCCGCCGTGAAATTGCCGGAAGCCAATTTCGCTTCGAGTGCGGATATTCTTCTGAGCAGAGCGTCATTCTCCGAATCAAGCGACTCGGAGCAGAGCTTCACGAACGCCATTTCGAGAGGTATTCTCTTGTTAGACGAGCGCTTTATCTGCGAGAATGTGTCTTCAATAATATTTAAATCATAGAGCAGCTCTTCGAGCGGCAGTTTTTCCGCGAGAGCTTTCAAAGATTTCAGTTCATCGTCTGTAGCTATCAGAATGCTGTCCGCATTTTTGACCGTTTTGACTATCATCAGGTCGCGCAGATGGAACATGAACTCGGAGCAGAGACGCTCCATATCGCAGGAGTTCATGTGCAGCTCGTTAATTATTCTGAGAGCTGAGGCGCAGTCCTTTTTAATTATACATTCGGACAGGCGCATCAGATAGTCGCGCCCTGCGAGTCCCGCGCTCTTTGTAACGACTTCGCTTGTTATATGTTCGTCAACGGCGCAGCATCTGTCGAGCAGAGAGAGCGCGTCTCGCAGCGCTCCGTCGGCAACTTTTGCTATCAGCGCGGCGGCGTCTTCGTCGAGAGTGATATTCTCATGCTCGGCGACATATTGGAGTCTCGCACAGATATCCTCGGGTGTTATTCTCTTGAAGTCAAATCTCTGGCAGCGTGAAAGAATAGTCGCGGGGAGCTTGTGTACTTCTGTAGTAGCGAGGATAAATATAACATGCTCCGGCGGCTCTTCGAGAATTTTCAGAAGAGCGTTGAACGCGCCGGTCGAGAGCATATGCACCTCGTCTATAATATAGACTCTGTACTTCGCTTTAACAGGCGTAAAGTTTGCCTCGTCCCGAAGATCGCGGATATTGTCAACGCCGTTGTTTGAAGCGGCGTCTATCTCAATAACATCGAGCACCGAGCCGTTGTCGATGCCGCGGCATATCTCGCACTCGTTGCAGGGGTCGCCGTCATGCGGCGAGAGGCAGTTAACCGCCTTTGAAAGAATCTTCGCACAGGTGGTCTTGCCCGTTCCGCGCGAGCCGGTGAACAGATAGGCGTGGGCGACCCTGCCGCTGACGAGCTCATTCTTGAGCGTTGCGGTTATATGGGGCTGACCGTAGACCTCTTCAAAAGTCTGCGGACGCCATTTTCTGTAGAGCACGCGGTACATAACAGACCGTCCTTTAAAAATACTTTTTGATAAAAACAAAAACGAGCCTTTATCTTGGTCATGCGGCGGGCAGGCGGACTGTGGCGCACAGTGCAGACCGCTTAATGCTGCTCGGTTCCCCGCCTGACATGGTTCACGGCGCCCCGCCGCACAGGACCCGCCACGCCACATGACCAAAACAAAGCCTCGCTTAAGATGCTTATCAGGTTACTAAGATATTATAATATATATTTGAATCAATTACAAGTGCTATATACTATAATAATATGCAAAATTTTTTGTTTTCCTGGTTTTGTGTAAGTTACCTTGAAAACTGAACAGTGAAAGCCTGCTTTACACTTCTGAATTTATTTTGCCGTTTTCAGGTTACCTTGAAAATTAAACAAAGAAAGCTTTTTAGTAGCCGAATTTATTTTGTCGGATTTAAGTTACCTTGAAAACTGAACAGCAAAGATTTGATTTTTTAAAAGCCTGATTTATAAACAGATATTTACATCTTCCGGCAATATTCCTCCGATTTGTTTTATAAGCAATGTTTTCTGCTTTTCATGGGTAAATAAGTATGATATAATAAAAATATGTATAAGAAAGGAAGTCTTATCATGACAAAGCTCAAGAAATTCGGCGGAAAATACAAAGACGAGACCGTTGAGAGAATAGCGCGGTACTTCGGATTCAGCGCGGGTCTGCATTTCGGCACGGACAAGCCCGACGAGAGCCGAATGAAAGCGGCGAAAAAGACGCTCAAAGAGTGGACCCACGGAAACGGCGAATTATTTGTGATAGTTGACGAAAAAGATACAGTCGGCTTTGTCCATATAAATTACCGCACGGGCAACACCGCGTGGATAGAAGATATCTATGTTGATGAACTGAAACGCGGACAGGGAATCGCCACGCGCGTTATAGGTCTTGCGGAAGATAAAATAAAATCCCACAGAGGCTATACTTCGATCTGCCTCGAAGCTTCGCCCGATAACAAAGCTGCGCTCGCGCTCTATCATAAGCTCGGCTATATCACGCTCGGCATGATAACCGTGCGCAAAGAGATATATAAAAACGACAAAAAGAACGAAACCGAGCTTTTCGGACTGACTTATAAATACTGAGGTACAGCATGGAATACAAATTCAATCATTTTAACTTCAATGTAAAAAATCTCGACGAGAGCATAAAATTCTATAACGAAGCTCTCGGACTCAAAGAGATTCGCCGCAAAGAGGCGTCGGACGGCTCTTTTACAATAGTTTTCATGGGCGACGGCAGCGGCACTTTTTCTCTTGAGCTCACCTGTCTCAAAGATCACCCGCAGGCATATGATTTGGGCGAATGTGAATTTCATCTCGCACTGACTGCGGACGACTACGAGGCCTCGCTCAAAAAGCATAAAGAGATGGACTGCGTCTGCTATATAAACGAGGGCATGGGGATATATTTTATCTCTGATCCGGACGGATATTGGATAGAGATAATCCCGAAGAGGTAAGCTATGACAAAAAAGCAAAAGGCCGCCCTCGCTGTGGCGGCGCTCGAAAAAGAATATCCGGATGCTCTGTGTTCGCTTGAAGAAAAGGAGCCTTATCGCCTGCTGATAGCAGTCAGACTCTCGGCTCAGTGTACCGACGCGCGGGTAAATTTAGTGACTCCCGTGCTCTTTGAGCGATTCCCGACGCTCGAGAGCCTCGCTTTCGCCGATGTTGCCGAGGTCGAGGAGATAGTCCACCCCTGCGGCTTTTTCCGCGCAAAGGCGAACGACATAGTAGCTATGAGCCGGATGCTCATTGAAAAATATAACTCCAAGGTGCCGGACACGATAGAGGAGCTTGTCAAGCTCCCGGGAGTCGGCAGAAAGACCGCGAATTTAATAGTCGGCGATGTCTACGGCAAGCCGGCAGTTGTTGCGGACACGCATCTTATCAGAATAACAAATTTGCTGGGGCTTGTTGACACAAAAGACCCGGCAAAAGTAGAAAAAGAGCTGAAAGCTCTGCTCGATCCTAAAAAGAGCAACGATTTCTGCCACCGCTGCGTGCTTCACGGCAGGGCGGTGTGCATCGCACGCAGACCGAATTGTCCCGCCTGCGTGATGAACGGATTTTGCAGCTATTATTTAAAGCAGAAATGATATCAGCGCCGTCACCGCGGCTCCCGCGAGCGCGGAGCAGGCGAATTTCAGCGCGGAGATAATTTTTCTCTTCTTGAGCTTGCTTGCCGGAGGGATACCCGCGCTGTCTGCTATCAGACCTGCCCGCTCGCGCAGCGTGCCCTCGCTCGTTGCGGCGTATTCTGGTTTGACGAAAAACAGCACTTTTTCAAAATATTCGCATTTGGTCTGCGTTATCTCTATGACCTGACGGTTCACACCTTTTATCATTTTTTCTTGCCCTCCGAATGTCATGTGTTGATTATTTTTGACTTTTCGGGCGTGAAATATACCGACGGGCGGAGAAAAGGCGATTATACGAACTGTAATCACACTTTCGCGCGTGATATGTGGAAAACTATGTGGAAAATGTTGATAACTTCTTCAAAAACGCTTGAAAAACCTTGACAAGCTGATGTGGATAGATAAATCAAAGTCGAAAATATATACAATTTGTTATATTTTCTTTACTTCTGAATTTAAATATATTTCGCTTATATAACAAAAGGAGCGGATTTGAGTTGGATTGTGACAAAATTTTGCAGACGGACGGCGGAAGCATAATAACCGGGCTTCGCTGTTTCAGCCTGCCGCTGATACTCGACTGCGGTCAGGCGTTTCGCTGGAGCGAGAATGCAGACGGCAGCTGGAGCGGAGTGGCGATGAACCGCGAGCTCAGATTAAAGCAGGACGGAGATAGATTATTTTTTGAAAACACGACGCCCGACGAAATAAAAAACATATGGATAAAATATTTTGACCTCGGCCGCGACTACACCGCGATATGCAAGCGCCTGAGCGCGGACGAAAATCTCAAAACAGCGTGCTCGGAGTATCCGGGGATAAGAATATTAAAACAGGACGAGTGGGAGACGCTTTGCTCGTTTATTATTTCTCAGAATAATAATATACCGCGAATAAAGGGTATAATCGGCAGACTCTGCGAAAACTTCGGAGATA
>ERZ773158.1496-NODE-1496-length-20799-cov-3.477102_pt1 | contig 20799 bp, 15 predicted proteins | sample MGYA00511918_ERZ773158 | MGnify/ENA primary metagenome ERZ773158 (study PRJEB29015, sample SAMEA2737876) | human gut metagenome | biome: human gut; feature: human-associated habitat; material: faeces | place: China | collected 2012 ...
GCCGTGCCGCAGCCGCCGGAGCGGTGCTTAAGCCGTAAGGCGGGAATTGTGCGGTATTGCCTTGTGTTCTATGGCTTATAATTTGATAATCAAAGCAAAAAGTAAAAGTAATTATCAGAACATCTTGCAGCATTATAGGCAAAGCAAGTTATTCTACCACATTTTCGCCACTCCGGGCAACTGTATTTGCATAATTTCTGTTATTATAACACAAATTTACTCCGTTTGTCCTGCTTCCGGCAGGGCAAACGGAGTAAAAAGTGCACAAAATGCAGCGCTTATTTTTGTTAATCCAGCAGCATTGCTTCAACTGACGCAAGATTTATTCAACCGTAACGCTCTTGGCAAGGTTGCGGGGTTTATCCACATCCAGGCCTTTGGCGCAGCTGACATAGTATGCCAGCAGCTGCAGCGGCACCACCGAAAGGCTGGTGGCAAAGTGCGGGTCTGTTTTGGGCACATATACGGTAAAGTTGGCGGTATCTTCAATGCTGTAGTTGCCGTAAGTGGTCAGGCCCATGATATAAGCGCCGCGGCTCTTGGCTTCCACCAGGTTAGATACCATCTTCTCGTACAGGTCCGGCTGGGTCAGCACCCCCACCACCAACATGTTCTTCTCGATCAGGGAGATCGGGCCGTGCTTCATCTCGCCCGCAGCGAAAGCCTCCGAGTGGATATAGCTGATTTCCTTGAACTTCAGGCTGCCTTCCAGCGCCACGGCGTAATCCAGCCCGCGGCCGATGAAGAAAGCGTCCTTTGCGGAAGCATACTTGGAAGCAAACCACTGGATGCGCTCGTTATCCGTCAGCGTCTTGGCGATCTTATCCGGCAGGATCTGCAGCTCGGCCACCAGCTCGGCGTATTTTTCTTCCTCAATCTTGCCGCGCACACGAGCAAACTCAACAGCCAGCAGGTAGCAGGCTGCCAGCTGGGTGCTGTATGCCTTGGTGGTGGCAACGGCAATTTCCGGCCCGGCCCAGGTGTACAGGGTTGCATCGGCCTCACGCGCAATGGAAGAGCCCACCACGTTCACAATGCCGATGGTGCGCACGCCGCGCTCCTTACATTCGCGCAGGGCAGCCAGGGTATCGGCGGTTTCGCCGCTCTGGCTGATAATGACAGCCATGGAATCCGGCTCCAGCACGGGGTCACGGTAGCGGAACTCGCTGGCCACATCCACCTCCACCGGCAGGCGGGCCAGGCTTTCAAACACATAGCGTGCCGCAACGCCCACATGGTAGGCGGAGCCGCAGCCAATGATATAGATGCGGCGCACATTTTTGATGGCTTCTTCATCCAGGTCCAGCTCGCTCAGATCAATGCGGCCATCCTTGATGCGGGGGCTGAGGGTATCCCGCACAGCGGTGGGCTGTTCGTGGATCTCCTTCATCATAAAGTGCTCGTAACCGCCTTTTTCGGCGGCTTCGGCATCCCACTCGATGGTGCTGGCTTCTTTTTCAACCGGTTCTTTATCAATGTTGAAAAACTCAATACTGTCCGGGGTCAAGCGGGCGATTTCCAGGTTATCAATATAATACACCGTGCGGGTATATTTCAGCAGAGCTGGAACGTCCGATGCGATCAGGCTGCCGTTTTCGGCCTTGCCGACAATCAACGGGCTGTCTTTCCGCACTGCGTATACCACGCCGGGCTGGTCTGCAAACAGAATGCCCAGCGCATAAGAACCACGCACATGCATCATCATGCGGGTGATGGCGTCCAGGCTGTCCCCCGCTGAAACGCCGGTGTAGTAATAGTCCAGCAGCTGGGCCACTACCTCGGTATCCGTCTGGGATGCAAAAGTAAAGCCCTTGTTGATCAGGCGGGTTTTCAGTTCCTGGTAATTTTCAATAATGCCGTTATGCACAACTGCAATTTTCTGGTCGCGGCTGTAATGCGGGTGTGCGTTCACCACACTGGGTTCGCCGTGGGTTGCCCAGCGCGTGTGACCGATGCCGATGGTGCCGGGCAGGGGATTCGATGCCACACGCGCGGCGAGATTCGCCAGCCGTCCCTTCGCCTTGCTTAGCCGAATGACGCCGCCGTCCATGACCGCAATGCCCGCGCTGTCATAGCCGCGGTACTCCAATCGGGAAAGTCCGTCCAATAAAATGTCCTGCGCCTGCTGCGCGCCAATATAGCCAACGATGCCGCACATAGGGAATCGCTCCTTCCGAGTCGAATAAGACGTTATAATACAAGTTTAACCTGTTGTATTATACGCCGATTTCGATGAAAATGCAACACCCATGTGCGTCTTTTTTTACGGGTCAGGAAAAATGCCGTTTTGCAGCACTTTCTCTGGATCAACCGCTGTATCGCCGACGACAATCCGCAGGTGCAGGTGTGCAGGCAGATCACATTCCTCCGGCATCGTGCGCCCGATGAAGCCAATCGTCTGCCCGGCGCGAACCGGATCACCCGCGCGAATCGCGTAGAGCATCGACAGGTTCGCATAGCGCACGAGGACGCCGCCGTGGTCGATTTCCGCATACGCGCCGAAAACACCGCTGTCCGCGCAATTGATGACGGTGCCGTCCGCCATGGCGCTGACTTTTGCGCCCTCCGCACCAGCGTAATCCGCCGCATCGTGCAGCGCCCACAAGCCCGTGGCGCTGCTTTGCCGCATCCGCGTGTTGTCGAAGGGACGCAAGAGCGTCATGCTTTCGAGCGGCATGGTAACGCTGCGGACGGTGGGGGAGACTGTCGGCGCGGGCGTGGCGGTCTGCGCACTGTCAAGCGACTGCTGAAGCAGCTGCGCGGCGGATATGTCGCCGGAGATGGGCGGGGTCGGCGTCACACGCGCAAATTCCGCCTGCTGCGTCCACAGCGCCGTGCCGACAATCACCGAGACGCACAGCAGCGCCATCAGCAGAAAAGTCCACTGCTCCCGGCGCAGATGCAGTGCGCGGAAAAGAGAACGAAAGTGACGGTCAGCCATGAGAAAATCACCTCAACCATGCCGTGTAGGGCGTTTTCTCCTATTATGAGCCGGAGAAACCTGTTTTATCCATCCGCGTCAGCTGCGTGCCGGGGTAGTAGTGCGCCAAAATCTCCGCGAAATCCGCGCCGTCCGCCGCCATTGCCTGTGCGCCTGCCTGCGATAAGCCGACGCCGTGCCCGTATCCGACGGTGTGGAAAACGATGCGGTCGCCATCCGCCTCCCAAGTAAAATAGGTGCTTCGCAAGGAAAGCGCTTTGCGGAAAGCAGCGCCGCGGACAGTTTGACTGCCAACCAGCAGCGTCGCGACGCGCCCGGAAGCGGTCGTGGATTGCAGACGAATCGCGCTGGGCAGCGTGTCCGCCGTCACGCCGCAGCCGGGAAAAGCGCGCAGGAGCAGATCTGCCGCTTCCTCGCAGGAGAAGGATGTGTCGGCGCGGAATCCGGCGTACCCCTCTTCGCCGGGACTGTCTACGCTGACCAGATACGGCTTGGCGGATGCGAACACGGCGGCGGCATCTTCAGTTTTTCCGCCGGAACAGGCGTGGTACAGCACCTCGATGGGCAAGCCGCCGCTGGTGAGCAGCAAGCCGTCTGTTGCGCGGACCGCGCGGTCAATGCGCGCGCGGAGGACGACGTACTCGCTGCCCCAGCGGGCTTGCAGCTGCGCATCCGTCTGGTACGCCTGACAGCACGCGCTGTCCGTGCAGATATCGCAGTCCGGGTGGCGGACGCACCCGTTTCCGCCGAACGCGCGGCTCTGCGCGACGGCACGCGTCCGGGCGGCAATGGCTTGACATTTGAGCGCTTCCGGCGCGTAATTCGCGGGCATCTCTGCCGCTAATGCGCCGAAAACGTAGTCTTCCAGCGGCAGCAGGCGGATTTCCTCCGCATCGGCGAAGTAGACCCGAAGTGTTAAGCCGCTGTCAAGCGCGGAATCGGTCGGCGCGGCACAGGAAGAAAGCATCAGGATACACACAAGAAACGACAACAGCTGTTTTTGTTTCATGGGCACACAACCTTTTCGCAGAAATTTCGGGAAATGTTCGGATTGCACAAATCGCCGCACGGGGGAAACAGTTTTCGCTCCGACGGCGCAAAACCAGTTTATGCGCGGAAAATTTCGTGCATGAGCAGGAATTTATGTCGGCAATGGCGAAATACTTACCGCATCGTCTACGGTCAAAATGAACGCACTTTCCGAAAATCGCAAAAAATGCAGGAGAAAATGCTGAATATGACTTGACGAAAATGCATAAAAGTGATTCAATAGTAAGTGAAAAGAGTGAAGAAAGCAAACGCGGCTCTCCGTGATTGCAGGCGGAGGAACGCAACGCAAGCAAAGGCAGGTGTAACTATGCGCTACAACGGCCCGACCGCCGCGGTGCGGGAGCAGTTCCATCAGGGAACGAACCGCAGAGCCTATGAGATGCTCGGCGCGCACCCGGTGACGCAGGACGGACAGGAAATGTGGCATTTCGCTGTCTGGGCGCCGAACGCGCGGGCAGTTTCTCTCATTGGCGAATTCAACCAGTGGGACAGGGAAAAAACGCCCATGCAGAAGGTCTACGACGGTACATGGGAAGTGCGGCTGCCCGCGGAAACCTTCGACGTGAAGAGTGACCCGAAACGCTATGATTATCCCGACGCTGCAAAGAAACTGACAACCTACAAATACTGCATTCAGGCGCAGGACGGGACGTGGCAGGACAAGGCTGACCCCTATGGGTTCGCCATGCAGATGCGCCCCGACACTGCCAGCCGTATTTACGACCTGAGCGGCTACTGCTGGGGCGACGCGGACTGGATGGAGGCACGCAAATCCTACGACCCGTACCACAGTCCGGTGAACATCTACGAGATGCACCTTGGCTCGTGGCGGCGGCACAAGGATGGCACGTTCCTGACGTACACGGAAATTGCCGAACAGCTCGTGCCGTACCTCAAAGAAATGGGCTACACGCATGTGGAGTTCATGCCGGTGATGGAGCATCCGCTGGATATGTCGTGGGGCTATCAGGTGTCCGGCTACTATGCGGCGACGGCGCGCTTCGGCGAACCGAAGGAACTGATGGCGCTCATTGACGCGCTGCATCAGGCGGGCATCGGCGTGCTGCTGGACTGGGTTCCCGCGCATTTCCCGCGTGACGCAATGGGACTGCGCCGCTTTGACGGTACGCCCTGCTATGAGCATCCCGATCCCCGGCGTGGCGATATGCCGCAGTGGGGGACGCACATGTTCGACTATGCGCGCGGCGAGGTCAACTCGTTCATGCTCTCCAACGCCTGCTTCTGGCTGGAATGGTATCACGCCGATGGGCTGCGCGTGGATGCGGTCACGTCCATGCTGATGTACGACTTCTGCCGTGAGCCGGGGCAATGGCTGCCCAACAAGTACGGCGGACACGAGAATCTTGATGCGATTGCCTTCCTGCGCCGGATGAACGAAACCGTCTACCGCGATTTCCCCGGTGTGATGATGGTGGCGGAGGAATCCAGCGCCTATCCGATGGTCACGCGCCCGATTTATCTGGGCGGGCTGGGCTTCGGGTTCAAGTGGAACATGGGCTGGATGAATGATATGCTGGCGTATATCAAGCTCGACCCGGTCTACCGCAAGTATCACCATGATAAGCTGACGTTCTCACTGATGTACGCCTTTTCGGAGAATTACATCCTGCCGTTCAGCCACGACGAGGTGGTACACGGCAAGCACTCGATGCTGGACAAGCAGCCGGGTGACCTGTGGAAGAAGTTCGCGGGACTTCGCGCACTGTATGGCTACACGATGGCGCATCCGGGCAAGAAGCTGCTGTTCATGGGCGGCGAGTTTGGGCACTTCATCGAGTGGAAGTATGACGACCAGCTGGACTGGTTCCTGCTGCTGTACGAGAATCATCCGCAGGTGCAGCAGTGCTGCAAGCGCCTGAACGAAATCTACCGCACGACGCCTGCACTCTACCAGATTGATGACAGCTGGGACGGCTTCCAGTGGATTCAGGCGAACGACAGCGATAACTCCATCGTTGCGTTCCTGCGCACGGATAAGCGGGGCAACTCGCTCCTGTGCGTGACGAACTTCACGCCCGTGTTCCATCCGCAGTACCGCATCGGGCTGCCGCAGATGGGTACGCTGACGGAGTGCTTCAACACCGACCGCAAGGAATACGGCGGCTCGAATCAGTACAACAACTGGGCGATTCGCACGGAAGAAGAGCAGCTGCAGGATTTCCAATACAGCTGCGATATCTGCGTGCCGCCGCTCGCGACGGTGTACTTCACCTATCAGCGCGACCCGCTGCCGGAGAAGGCGAAGAAAGCGCGCGTTATCCCGGAAATCGCGGATGTACCGCCAAAAAAAGCATCCCAAACGGCAAAGAAACCGCAGCCCCTGCCGGAAAAGTCCGCCGGCAAAGCCAATTCCATTTCCATCGGCTGAATCGGCGCTCACCGCAATCAGGGGAGGAGCGAAAGCGCTGTTTCACATACATCACCGTGCCACCTGATGCACCGAGGGCGGCGCGAATCCTGCACGGTCGGTGCGCTTCGCAAGAAACAAGGATGAAGGAGCGTGTTCTCATCATGAAAAAGAAGACCTGTGTTGCCATGCTGCTGGCAGGCGGACAGGGCAGCCGTCTGGGTGTCCTGACTAAGAAGGTGGCAAAGCCGGCTGTTCCCTACGGCGGCAAGTACCGCATCATTGACTTCCCGCTGTCCAACTGCACCAACAGCGGCATTGACACCGTGGGCGTGCTGACGCAGTATATGCCGCTGGAACTGAATTCCTACATTGGCTCCGGCGCACCGTGGGATTTGGACTTGTCCACCGGCGGCGTGTTCGTCCTGCCGCCCTATCAGACGGGCAAGACGGGCGATTGGTATCGCGGCACGGCAAACGCCATCTATCAGAATATGGCGTTTATCGAGCAGTATGACCCGGATTACGTCCTGATTCTTTCCGGCGACCATATTTATAAGATGGACTACAACGCCATGCTGCAGTACCACATCCGCAAAGGCGCGGATGCGACGATTGCTGTGCGCCCTGTGCCGTGGGAAGAAGCGAGCCGCTTCGGCATCATGAATACGGACGCGGACGACAACATTGTTGAATTTGAAGAAAAGCCCAAGCAACCCAAGTCCAACAAGGCGTCCATGGGCATTTACATCTTCTCGTGGGCGAAGCTCCGCGCGTACCTGACCGCGGACGAGGCAGACAAGACATCCGCCAATGACTTCGGCAAGAACATCATCCCCGCGATGCTGAACGACAAGCAGGTCATGGTGGCATACAACTTCGAGGGCTACTGGAAGGACGTTGGCACGATTGAATCCCTGTGGGAAGCGAACATGGACTTGCTCAGCGTGCCCATGCCGATTGACCTGCATGACAAGAAGTGGCGCATCTATGCCAAGAATCCGGGCCTTGCGCCGCACTACATCGCCAAGGGCGCTGTCGTGAGCGATTCGCTGGTTACGGAAGGCTCGGAAGTCTACGGCTCTGTGCAGCACTCCGTGATTTTCGCAGGCGTGACCATTGAAGAGGGCGCAAGCGTCATTGACTCGGTCATCATGCCCTACGCGGTCATCAAGCGCGGCGCGGTTGTCCGTCGGGCGATTGTGGCGGAGAACGCCGTGATTGGTGCGGGCTGCATGGTCGGCGAAGAGACGGGCAATATCGCCGTCGTCGGTCAGGGCGTCACCCTTCCCGCCGGTGTCAGCGTGACCGCGGGTCAGCAGGTGGACGAAAACACCAAATTCTGATAATCACAGCAGCGGAAAGGATGTAAGAAAATGAAAAACGTAATGGGTGTTATCTACACCGGCGAAAATGACGCCAATCTGCGCGAGCTGACCCTGACCCGCGCCATCGCAGCGCTGCCTGTGGGCGGCCGCTACCGCGTCATTGACTTCCTGCTGTCCTCGATGGTCAACGGCGGCATCAAGAACGTCGGCGTCATCATGCAGAAGAATTATCACTCCCTGATGGATCACATCGGCTCCGGCAAGGAGTGGGATCTGCACGGGAAGAATGACGGCCTCAAGGTGCTGCCGCCGTTCCTGACGCGCGAGAATGTTGGCGTGTACTCTGGTATGCTGGATGCGCTGCGCTCCAACACCAACTATCTCTCCCGCTCCAAGCAGGAATATCTGGTGCTGAGCAACTCTACCATCATCTACAACGCGAATATCGCGGAGTTTGTGGCGTATCATCAGAACAGCGGCGCGGACATCACCATCATGTACACTGCTGATCCGAACATGCAGCGCGACGAACTGGGCTGCTATCTGGCGGTGGACGAAAGCGGCATGGTGACGGACATGGAAGTTGATCCGACGCATCCGAACCTGCCGCTGACGAGCATGGAGGTCGTCGTGATGAAGCGTGAGCTGCTGCGCACGCTGGTGGACAAGGGCGTGGCGCACGGCTATCATGACTTCAACCGTGATGTGCTGCTCCGCCTGGTGACGGAAGGCACGGCGCGCGTGAATGCGTGGGCGTACACTGGCCTGTGCTGGCGCATGGACTCCGTGCAGAGCTACTTCAAGTTCAATATGGATATGCTGGATACCCAGATTCGCCATCGTCTGTTCACGGCGGAGCTGCCTGTGTACACCAAGGTTCGCGACGAGATGCCCGCCCGCTATGGCGACAATGTGACCGTCGTCAACTCGCTGGTGGCGGATGGCTGCATTATCGAAGGCACGGTGGAAAACTCTGTGCTGGCGCGCGGCGTGCGCATTGCCCCCGGTGCGCATGTGAAGAACTGCATCATCATGCAGGATGGTCAGGTGCACAACGACGCTTCCATCGAAAACTGCATTCTGGACAAGCAGACGGTCATCAAGCGCAGCGCGCGGCTCATCGGCCCGGCGGCGTACCCGATTGTTATCGCGAAGAATGTTGTCATTTAATCCACGAATCGCCTAAATCGAATTGACGCGGTTCGGATTTGCAAACCGCGCCAATATGTGCTATACTATTGGTGCGGTTTGTTATTTCCCGTAATTTTTTTCCCTTGCCCCCGGCAGGAAATATTTCTGATGGAGGATAGAAACGATGAAGATTCTCTTTACGGCGAGCGAGTGCGTCCCGTTTATCAAGACTGGCGGTCTGGCGGACGTTGTCGGCGCGCTGGCGCCTGTTCTGGCGAAGCAGGGTCACGACGTGCGCGTGATGCTGCCCCTGTATGCGGCGGTGCCGAAGCAGTATGTTGACCAGATGACCCATGTGACCGACTTCGAGGTCGCGCTGGGCTGGCGTCGTCAGTACTGCGGCATTGAGCTGCTGGAAAAGGACGGCGTGAAGTTCTACTTTGTGGACAACAAGTTCTATTTCGGCCGTCCGTATATCTACGGCATGGGCGGCGACGAGTACGAACGCTTTGGTTTCTTCTGCCGCGCGGCGCTGAACGCCCTGCCGCTGCTGGACTTCCAGCCCGACGTGATTCATGCGCATGACTGGCAGTCCGGCATGGTGCCCGCACTGCTGAAAATTCAGTATGCCCACCTGCCGTTCTTCGCGAACATCAAGACCATGTTCACCATCCACAATCTGCAGTATCAGGGCGTGTTCGGCATCCGCGAAGTGCAGGATGTGCTGGGTCTGGGCGACAGCTTGTGGACGGACGACAAGCTGGAATGCTACGGCTGCGCGAACTTCATGAAGGCTGCGCTGGTGTATTCCGACATCATCACCACCGTTAGCCCGTCCTATGCCGAGGAAATTCAGACGGCATACTACGGTGAGCGGCTGGATGGGCTGCTCCGCGCGCGCAAGCGTGAAGTGTTCGGCGTGCTCAATGGCATCGACATGGCGGACTACAATCCCGCGACGGACGCGCGCATTCCGGCGGAATATACCGCGGATGACCTGTCCGGCAAGGCAAAGTGCAAGGCGGAATTGCAGGAGAAGCTCGGTTTGACCGTTGACCCGAATGTGCCGATTATCGGCATGGTGGGCCGCCTGAGCAGCCAGAAGGGGCTTGACCTTGTGGACTACATCATCGGCGACCTGATGAGCGAGAACGTGCAGCTGGTTGTGCTGGGCATGGGCGAGAGCCGCTATGTCAATCTGTTCTCGTGGGCAGAGGGCGAGTTCAAGGGCAAGGTCGCGGCGCGGTTTGCGATGGACCACGCGCTGGCGCATCAAATCTACGCGGGCTGCGACATGTTCCTTATGCCCAGCCAGTTCGAGCCGTGCGGCTTGAGCCAGCTGATTGCCCTGCGCTACGGCACAGTGCCGATTGTCCGCGAGACGGGCGGTCTGCGCGACACGGTGCTGTCCTACAACGAGTACACCGGCGACGGCAATGGCTTCACGTTCTTCAATTACAACGCCAATGACATGCTCAATGTCATCAACCGTGCCATCGACTACTACGAGAACCACAAGGATGTGTGGCACACGCTCCAGCAGCGCGGCATGACTGGCGATTACAGCTGGACGAACTCATCTAAGAAATATATGGAACTGTACGAAGGCTTGGTGAGCGGGCGTTTCGACCATGACTCCGCATCGAATCAGGAGAAGACATCTTCTGACGACGACGCGGAGGCGAACCCAGTGGTCGTCCCGTATCCGTATGAGAAGGAAGAACCCGTGAAGCCCAAGCGCGTCCGCCGCACGAAGGAGCAGATTGCGGCGGACAAGGCGGCGAAGGAAGCGGAGAAGGTCGCGAAGGCTGTTGAAGCGCCTGCAAAGCCTGCCCGCAAGCGCCGCACGAAGGCGGAGATTGAAGCGGAGAAGGCGGCAAAAGCTGCTGCGGCGGAAGTGACCGCGGAAGCCCCCGCGAAGCCCGCCCGCAAGCGCCGCACGAAGGCGGAAATCGAGGCGGACAAGGCGGCGAAGGAAGCGGCAAAGGCAGACAAACCCGCCCGCAAGCCGCGCGCGAAGAAAACGGAAACGCAGGAATAATCCGCATTATCCGACAGGCGTTCTGACCTGAACCCAACAGGTCGGAGCGCCTGCCTTTTTGTGCGTGACGGAAATTTCCAGCGCGGTTTGTTACAATCTGCATGACACGCCGGGCGCTTTCTGCTACAATGGAGGAGAAGTACCACCACAAGGAGGATTTTCCCGTGCAATTCCGATACCAGCGGGCGCTGTGCCTGCTTCTGATGCTTTTCCTGATGCTCTCCGCAATGCCCACATCATTCGCCGAGGACACGGCGGATGTTGCCGTGCACGCCGCGCCGCTGGAGCGGAGTGCTGCCACACGCAACGGCATGGTGCGTGTGCGCCTGCTGTCCATTGGCAGCAATCCCGCGTCGCTCACGGTGACGGCGGTCGGCGCAATGGCGGTCAGCGGCGGGCAGACGATGGCGCTGGCGAATGGCGAGAAAGTCAGCATCAGCCACAGCAGCGCGACGGGCGAAATCCGCCTGACGCGGGGCGGCGAGACAGTCAGCATGGGGCGGGAGATGGCACTCAGGCGTCGGCAGACGGACGGCGGATTCCGCATTGCACAGGCAAGAAGACCGCAAAACGTCTACCCCGGTGACCTGCACCTTGTGTCGAAGCTGGAAAGCGGGACGTATCGGCTCTATGTCGTGGCGAACGTGTACATCGAATCGTACCTCTATGGCGTCGTGCCGTATGAAATGGGGGCCTCCTCGGCATTGGAAGCCCTGAAAGCACAGGCGGTTGCGGCGCGGACGTACACCCTGCGCGCAATGAATGCGAACGCATCGAAGGTCTACGACGTTGTGGACACGACCGCTGACCAGGTGTACAACGGCAGTCCGGCGGAGCGCGACCGGGCGGCGGAGGCGGTGGACGCAACGCGCGGCATCGTCGCCATGAACGACGGCAAGCTGACCGGGACGTACTACACCGCGTCCAACGGTGGGCAGACCGAATCCGCCCGCAACGCGTGGGGCTCATCCGGCGTGAATTACCTGACGGTTAAGGACGACCCGTTCGACCGCATGAACCCGTACAGCAGCACGCGCAAGATGACGATTTACGCTGCATTTTCCCACGCGAGCCAGAATCAAAGCCTGACGCGACTATTGCAGGCGAAAGCGCCGAATGCGACGATTCTGCGCATCGAGGCCGTTACGCCGCACACACCGAAGTATGCCGCACCCAGCCGCTTATATACGAAGCTGGATTTTGACGTGACGGCGCTTGTGAATGGCGAAACGCGCCGCCTGACGCTGACATTCGACATTTTCAGCGAGCTGGAAAGCGCCCTCAATCTGTCCATTAACACGACGAAAAACGAACTCTGGTCGGTCAAGGCAGATGGGGAGACGTTCGTGCTGAACGTCAGGCGCTACGGACACGGCATCGGCATGAGCCAGCGCGGGGCGCAGCAGATGGCGAACCTGGGCTATACCTACGACCAGATTCTCGGCTTCTACTACGAGAACTGCGTGCGAATGCAGTACACCTTCACGCACACGATTCTGCCGCCCGTGGGCGACGCGCCCGTGACGGCGACTGAAGCCCCCGCGACGATTTCGCCCGCCGCGCCTAATCAAGCCATGGTGACGCTGGTGAATGTGGAGGACGTGCTGAACGTGCGCCTGACCGCCTCAGACAACGGCACACTGTTGACGACGCTGCCCGCCGGAACAGCCGTGACCGTGCTGGCAAAGGACGATAATTGGACGCTCATCCGCTTCGGGCGGATTGTCGGCTACGTCCGCACGGAAAATCTGACGTTCACCGGCACGCCGCCGACGCAGAGCGACGAAAACCCGACATCCATCACCCGCTGGGCGACCGTGACAGGCACGAATTCACTGAATCTGCGCGCGTCCGGCAGCTACGATGCGGCGGTGCAGTCCACCATCCCCGGCGGCGCGGTGCTGTGCGTGTTCGCGGTGGAGAACGGCTGGGCGAGCATACAGTATGGCGCGAAAACAGGCTACTGCGCGGTGGAGTATCTCACGTTCAGCGATACTTATCCGGGCAAAACGAGCCAGACCGGGCGTTCTGCGATGGTCAGGACGGCGACAGCGCTTCGGGCGACCCCGTCTACTGCTGCGGTGGTGCTGATGAATCTGCCGCAGGGTGTTCAAATTGCCGTGCAGAGCAGCGATGGCAGCTGGTGCCGCGTGACGGCGGGCGGCATTGACGGCTATGTGCTGGCAAGCAGCCTTGATTTCAGCGCCGTCGGCATCGAATTGACGCCTGTGCCGACGACAAGCGGCGAACAGACCGCGATTGTCAATTCCACCGCCTCGACGCTCAACCTCCGGCAGGGTGCGGGCACAGAATACCCCGTGCTGGCGGAAATCCCGAAGGGAACGAGCATCATCGTCACGGCATACGGCGAAACGTGGTGTGCCGTTCGCTGGGGCAGCCTGACCGGGTACGTCATGACGCAGTACCTGCGCTTTGATGTGCCGAGTGGGACGCCCACACCGAGTGGGACGCCCACACCGGGCGCAACGCCCGAACCGACGGCATCCCCCGAACCAAGCGAAGCGCCAACGCCTGTCCCAGCTGCGTCCGAACCGCCTGCGAAGGTGGAGGATGACGCGGATATCGGTGGTTATGTTGCGTGGGTGAGCGCGGACAATGCGCCGCTTCGTCAGGCGATGGCTGCGGATGCGGCAGTACTGGCAACGATCCCGCGCGGAACGCAGGTGACGGTGCTTGCACAGGGCGGCGATTGGTGCTATGCCTCGGTCGGGCAGATGACGGGCTATTTCACGGCGGATGCGCTCTCCTGCGAGCAGCCGGACGCGCCGCTGGGGCAAAAATACGTCAGCACAAAGTCGGATTCGCTGGCGATGCGGCAGTCGCCCAATACGGGCGCATCGATTGTGCAGTGGCTTCCGCGCGGCGCACTGGTGACATTCATTTCGCAGGAAAACGGCTGGAGTTACATCCGCTACGGCGGCAAAGAGGGCTACTGCGCGTCGCAGTATTTGAGCGACAGCGCGCCCGGTGCGGTCGTCATCAGCGATACGCCGATTCTGGACGTGACGCTGGAAAAAGTGACTGGGTGGACAGCGAGCATCCGCCAAGCAGAAACGCTCTACCAGTGGTGCAGCGCCGATGCGCCCGAAACGGCGAAAGTCGAAGCGGATTTGGTGCTGACCGTGCTGGAAAAGGGCGAAATCTGGTGCCGTGTGCGGACAGAAGAAGGGGAGGAAGGCTATTGTCTGACAAGCCGATTGACGCTGATTGCGCCGGAAAACTGACCATCCTGCCCGGCGAACGGGTGGACGAATTGCAGCAGGCGGGGCTGCGCATCCTGCAAAAGGAGCAGGGTTTCCGCTTCGGCATGGATGCCGTGCTGCTGTCGAGCTTCGTGCGGGCGGAAAGCCGCGACCGCTGTGCTGATTTTGGCACGGGGACGGGTATCCTGCCGCTGCTGCTGGCAGGCATGGGGCGCGCGAAAAGCGTCGATGCGTTTGAAATTCAGCCGGATATGGCGGATATGGCGCGGCGGAGCGTGCTGCTCAACGGGCTGGAACATATCATCCGCATCCACGCTCTGCCGGTGGAGAGTGCCGACGAGGTGCTTGCGCCCGGAAGCATCGACGTAATTGTGTGCAATCCGCCGTATGGGCATCATGGCACGACACTGCCGAATCCGGCGCAGACGCTGTCCTTGGCGCGCCATCAGCAGAAAAGTGGGCTGACGGCGTGGTTCAAGATGGCGTATCATCTGCTGCGCGGCAAGGGGCGGATGGCGGTCATCTATCCGGCGGCGCGGATGCTGGAAGTGATGAAGGAGATGGAGAAAGCCGGGCTTGCGCCGAAGCGGTTCCAGCTGATTTACCCCTCGGCGCAAAAGGCGGCGAATCTGGTGATGATTGAGGCGCTCAAGGATGCGCGCCCGATGCTGCACCCTGAACCGCCGCTGATGATTTACGAGCCGGACGGCACACTGACTGCGCCGCTGCGGAAGATTTACGCCATGGAGCGTGCATCAGGGGTTCATGCGGGCGACGGCGAAATTCAGCACGCCCGCGAACGTCACCCACAGCAGGTACGGCACGAGCAGCCATCCGGCAAGGGGCTTCTGCTGCCCGAAATGCACCGCCATGATGAAAATCAGACAGAGCAGGAGAATCAGCCAAAAGAAGGAAAGCCCAAGCGCTTTCAGGATAAAGAACAGCACGGGCCACATCAGGTTGACGGCTAACTGGGCGATATACAGCCCCAGCAGCAGAAAACGGTCACGCCCCTGCGCGCGCAGGACGAGCCACATGCAGTACGCCATCAACGCATAGAGGATACTCCAAACGATTGGAAAGAGCCAGCCCGGCGGCGCAAAGCCGGGTTTGTTCAGAGCGTGAAAGAAGTCCATGCCGTCGCGGGTGAGGTAGCCGACGAGCGCCCCTGCGCCAAGCGTGGCGGCTTCCAGCGCGACGAGTGAGCGCCAAGTGGCCTTTTTGCCTTGCTGCGTCAAAGTTATCGCCTCCTATGACACGGATAGCCTATGTCATCAGGCAGCGCGGCATACAGGAAAGAAGCGGAGGAAACACAGATTATGGGAAGCGTTTTGGTCATCGGCGGCGGTGCAGCGGGATTGGCGGCGGCGATTGCGGCGGCGGAATGCGGCGATACGGTCACGGTGGCGGAAAAAATGGATCGCGTTGGCAAAAAAATCCTCGCGACGGGCAACGGCCGCTGTAACCTGATGAACACGGGTGCGCCGCGCTATCCGGGAAATGCGGCGTTCGCGGCGGCTGTGCTGTCTCGCTGCGGCGCAGAGGAACAGAAAGCCTTCTGGGAGCATCTTGGACTGCGGCTTCGGCAGGAAGAGGCGGGGCGCGTGTACCCCGTCAGTTCGCAGGCCTCAAGCGTGCTGGATGCGCTCCGCCTGCAATTGACCGCCTTGCATGTGCAGGTGGTGACGGGCGTATCCATCACGGCACTGCAACGTGAAAATGATGGCTGGACGGCGCTCTCGGCGGATGGGCAGCGCTTTCGGGCGAACCGCGTCATCATCAGCGGCGGCGGATGCGCCCAGCCCAAGCTCGGCAGCGACGGCAGCGCCCTGCGTCTGCTGACGAATCTCGGCTGCCCCGCGACGCCTTTCGCACCCGCGCTGACGCAAATCATCACAGATAGCACGCCAATCAAGGGGCTGAGCGGCATCCGCGTCAAGGCGCAGGTGGCGGTTATCGACCGGAAAAGCGTCCTGCATGAGGAGGATGGCGAGCTGCTGTTCGCGGATTACGGCGTCAGCGGCGTGTGCGTGATGCAGTGCGCACGGTATGCAAAGGACGGGCGGGTGCTTCGCGTGTCGCTGGTGAAGGGCATGGGCTTTGCGGATGCGGGCGATTTCCGCCGGGAACTGCACCACCGCCGGAAAAACTGGGCGCAGCGCCCGATGGCGGAGTTGCTGACGGGGCTGTGCGTGCCGCGACTGTCGGCGGCGCTGATGCGGCAGGCGGATTGGCGCGTAACCGAAAGCAGCCTATGCGGGCAGATGACAGCGGACATGGCGGAGCGCTTGACGAAAACGGCGGATGCGTGGCTGCTGCCGATTCGCGGCGTGAAGGGCTTCGAGAGCGCACAGGTGGCGTCGGGCGGGGCATCGGTCGCGGATTTTGACCCGGCGACATTACAAAATCGCCGCCTGCCGGGACTGTACGCGGCGGGCGAAGTGCTGGATGTGGACGGCGACTGCGGCGGCTTCAACCTGATGTTCGCCTTTGGAAGCGGCATTCTGGCGGGTCTGGACGGGCGAAATGCCCCGTGGACACATGAAAATGCGCAGAAAAGCTGATTTTTCTCGAAAAAAAGTGATTTTCCCTCTTGACAAATCGCTGAATCGCGCTATAATATTATCTGCTGATGCAAACGCCGCTCATAAGGTAGACGGATGCTTCGCAGATGTGCACCATTAGCTCAGTTGGTAGAGCACCTGACTCTTAATCAGGGTGTCTAGGGTTCGAGTCCCTAATGGTGTACCACATGCCGAATCGCAGTCGCGGTTCGGTATTTTTGTGTCCGGAAAACGGCACGCGCGACAAATTTTCTTCCCCAAAGGTGCGGAAAACCCTTGTCGGACAGGGCGAAAATATGGTATAATACACTGGTTGTGTCTGTAAAGGACGCTTCATTCGGTATGCCTGTCTTTTTCGGGCATATGAAGGAGGAAATGCCTTTGACCCTGCGCGAAGAAGCGCCGATGACCAAGGATGATGCACGCCGCCTGAATCCACTCCAGCTGGCGTATATCGGGGATACGGTCTATGATTTGCTGACCCGGTCGCGCCTGCTGTACCGGGGGTATAATCTGCATCACTGCCATCAGGCGGCGGTCACGGTCGTCAATGCGCACGCACAGGCGGAGGCTTTGACACGCATCGAGGGAGCGCTGACCGAGGAAGAAAACGCCATTGTCCGCCGCGGGCGCAATACTCACGCGCACCACGCTGCGCCCCGAAATCAGACCGCCATGGACTATCAGGCAGCAACGGCGCTGGAAGCCCTCGTCGGGTATTTGTACCTGACTGGGCAGGAGGCACGGTTGCTTGAACTGTTCCGAAAAAGTCAGGAGGTTGCATCATGCCCCGCTCAACCATGAAAGTCGCCTTGATTCGCCATACGCTTTCGCCGGAGGAGGTCGTGGCGCTCGGCGCTCGGCTGTGCTACTCCCGCGCGACGGTGGACAGCTTGCAGCAGCGCGTCAGCCGTGACGACCAGAGCGAATTCGTCAGCCGGATTTTGTCGATGGGGCATGAATCCGTGCTGGAACATGCCAGCTTCACCTTTGCGATGGAGGGCGTTTCGCGCGTCCTGCTGGCGCAGATCACCCGCCACCGGCTTGCCAGCTTCTCCGTGCAGAGCCAGCGCTACGTCAGCTACGAGAAGGGATTTGGCTACATCGTTCCGCCGAAAATCGAGGCGCTGGGCGAAGACGCTGTCGCGGAGTTTGAGCGGCAGATGGACACCATGCACCAGTGGTATACTGGGTGGCAGGAGAAGCTCGGCGCGGGCGAGGGCGGCAATGAGGATGCCCGATTCGTGCTGCCCGGCGCTTGCGAAACGCGCATGATGGTGACAATGAACGTGCGCGAGCTGCGGCACTTCTTCAGCCTGCGCATGTGCAGCCGCGCACAGTGGGAAATCCGTGCGCTGGCGACGGAGATGCACCGCCTGTGCATGGAAATTGCCCCGGCGCTGTTTGCGGACGCGGGGCCCGGATGTCTGCGCGGCGCGTGTCCGGAAGGGGAAAAATCCTGCGGCAAGGCAGGGGAGATTCGCCGGACAAGGCGCGAATGGCTCGATTCGCTGGCAGACGAACAGAAAAAGCAGAATCAATCAACCGACAATGAATAAGAATAGAGGAATTTGAAATATGGCATACTATGATAATGCACCGTCCCACAAGCCGCAGGACAAGAAGTCCTTTGGGCGCGAAAAGTGGGTGGAAGAAGGCTCGGAGTACCGCGGGGCGCGCCACGGCGGCCGTCCCAGCGGCAAGCGCGACGACAACCGTGCGTATGGCGAAAAGAAGTCGTTCGGCGACCGCAAGCCTTACGGCGAGAAGAAGTCGTTCGGCGACCGCAAGCCCTACGGCGAGAAGAAGTCGTTCGGCGACCGCAAGCCCTATGGCGAGAAGAAGTCCTATGGCGACCGGAAGCCCTACGAGCGCCGCGACCGCTATGATCGCCGCCCGGAAATGACTGACGAGCGTCCGGCACCGTCCTATCGCGATTCGGAGTATCGCCCGGTGGCTGTTGCGCCCGTGATGGCGCAGCCCGTGGCGGAAGAAGCAGTGCAGGAGAACCTGCTGGCAGGGCGCAACCCGATTCGCGAGGCGCTCAAGGCTGGTCGTGATATCGAAAAGCTGCTGGTGCAGAAGGGCGAGCTGACCGGCTCTGCGCGCGAAATCGTGCAGATGGCGAAGGAAGCGCACATCCCGGTGCAGGAAGTGGAACATCAGCGCCTGAACGAGCTGGCGAAGAACCATCAGGGCATGGTGGCGTTCGCGTCGGCGTACCAGTACAGCACGGTCGAGGCGATGCTGGCGGAAGCGGAGGAAAAGGGCGAAGAACCGTTCCTGATTCTGCTGGACGGCATCACCGACCCGCACAATCTGGGCGCGATTATCCGCAGTGCCGAGTGTGTTGGCGCGCACGGCGTCATTGTGCCGGAACGCCGCGCAGTCGGGCTGACCCCGGCAGCAGTCAAGGCATCCGCGGGCGCGATTGAGCACATCAAGGTTGCGCGCGTTGTGAACATGACCCGTGTGATTGAAATGCTCAAGGCGCGCAACATCTGGACATACGCGCTGACGATGGACGGCACGGACTACGAGAAGGTCAACTTCAAGGGCGGCGTGGCGCTGGTTGTCGGCAGCGAGGGCGAGGGCATCAGCCATCTCGTGCTGGAAAACTGCGACCAGAAGGTGTCCCTGCCGATGGCGGGGCATCTGGACAGCTTGAATGCGTCCGTTGCGGCGGGCGTGGTGATGTACCGCGTGCTGTCCAGCCGCCGGGCATGAAACCGCTGCTGATTGTCGATGGCTACAACGTCATTGGCGCGTGGAGCGAGGCGGAGAAGAAAGGCTGGTCGCTGGACGAATCGCGCGACCGGCTGATGCGTCAATTGGAGGACTACGCTGGATTTTCGGGCGAGGAAATCCTGCTGGTGTTCGATGGTTACCAGTCCGAGCGCACGACGACGACCGAAGAGAAGCACGGCGATTTGACGCTGATTTTCACCCGCCACGGCGAAACGGCGGACAGCTACATCGAGCGCGCCGCGGCGCAGACCCCGCGCTATCGGGAACTGCGCGTCGCTACGTCGGACGGGCTGGAGCAATCGCAGGTGCTGTCCAGCGGCGCGATCCGCATGACCAGCCGGGAACTGCTGCGCGAACTTCGCGAAATGCGCAAAAGCGGCATGTCGGCGCACCAGAATCAGCCCAACATGAACCGAAACACGATTTTTTCCCGAATGCCGGAGGACATCCGCGCACGGCTGGAAAAGCTGCGGCGCGGAGAGTGAAGCGGGAGACGTGCCTTGCGCCGCCCGAAAAGCAGGTGAACAGTTTGTCAGACGATCGAATGAATGCAATGAATCAGGACAATGACCCGATGGAGCAGGAAGAGCCGATGCTGCCGGAAGACGATGCATTTTTGCTGGATTTTCCGTTGAGACAGGCTGTGCCCGGCGAACCGGAACAGCCTGCTTCCGTGCCGCTTCTGAGCAGCAGTGCCGCCCATTCGGTCTATGAGGGCATGACGGACGAGGACGTGGTGTCGCTGTGCCGCACGGGGGACTCGGTGGCGGTGGAATATCTGCTGAACAAGTACAAGAACTTCGTCCGTTCCAAGGCGCGCAGCTACTTTCTCATCGGTGCGGATCACGAGGACATCGTGCAGGAAGGCATGATTGGGCTCTACAAGGCGATTCGCGACTTCCGCCCGGAGAAACTTGCGTCCTTCCGTGCCTTTGCCGAACTGTGCATCACGCGCCAAATTATCACTGCCATCAAAACCGCGACGCGACAGAAGCATATTCCGCTGAACAGCTATGTGTCGCTCAACAAACCGCTGTACGACGAGGAAAGCGACCGCACGCTGCTGGACGTCTGCGCTGAAGGGCATTCGTCGAACCCGGAAGAGCTGATAATCAGTCAGGAGGATTTGCGCGGTATCCATCAGCGCATTGACGAGGTGCTGTCGGATTTAGAACAGGAAGTGCTGGCGGCGTATCTGGACGGGAAAAGCTATCAGGAAATCGCGGACAACCTGGGTCGTCACGTCAAGAGCATCGACAACGCCCTCCAGCGCGTCAAACGCAAACTCGAACGTTATCTGGAGGACATGGAAGCGCAGAACAACGACTAATACTATTTCCTGCATTCGCCTGCGCCATCTGCTCGCGCCTTGGCGCATTCTCATTTGGAAATAGTATGAATCCA
>ERZ773158.1498-NODE-1498-length-20766-cov-3.597895_pt1 | contig 20766 bp, 14 predicted proteins | sample MGYA00511918_ERZ773158 | MGnify/ENA primary metagenome ERZ773158 (study PRJEB29015, sample SAMEA2737876) | human gut metagenome | biome: human gut; feature: human-associated habitat; material: faeces | place: China | collected 2012 ...
CCCACGTATGCCGCTACGCCGTAAGAAGCCGACCCTTTGTCATTTCCCAACTGGATGCCGACTTCCGTGTACCCTTTTTCTTCTTGTGCAGCGTACAGCGCCGCGCCTTTTGCCACAGCCAAATCCGGTTCAAAGACTCGGGGGGTAACGCCGAATTTCTTTTCTACAAAGCTCTTCACCATAGGCATGCGCGAAGAACCGCCCACAAGCAACACGTCGTCAATCTTAGGATTACCGGCCATCTCCATTGCCACGTCTATGATTTGGTCGGTCATGCCCATCAGTTCCGCTGTCAGATCCTCAAATTCCTCACGGGAGATTTCAGTGTTATGCACGCCCTTGTAATTATAGCGCAGGGTTGTCTTCTCCTTGGTCGTCAATATCTTTTTTGCGTCCTCGGCCCCAATCACAAGAGATCCATAAGTAGCCATGTCGTTTGCCTTCAAGTCATTGCAGGTCACATTAAAATTTTCCTTCTGCAACACATAATCCGCCAGTTTCTCATCCCAATCCACCCCTCCTAACTGGTGGTTCCCGTTCGTGGCCAACGTATCCATCACGCCGTTCCGTATTTTCATGATGCTCACGTCGAATGTGCCGCCCCCAAGTCATACACCAGGATCGTACGGTTCTGCTTATTCTTGATGCCAAAGGAAAGAGCGGCAGCCGTCGGCTCATTAATCAGCGAGATCACCTCAAGTCCAGCGCGTTTCCCGGCTTCCATCGTACGGGTGCGTTCCGCATTGCCAAAATAGGCCGGCACCGTGATGACCACTTTGTTGATAGGATCTTTGCCCTCTTCGTCCTGTCGTTTTTGGTTGGCATCGCCTACCAGCTTCTTGAGAATCTCGGCGGAAACGTCTATCGGGTTGATGTTTATGTTACCTATTCTACGCCGGTAGTCATCATTAGACATCTCACGCTTGATAAACGAGACCGTACGTTCGGGATCATTGGCCATGTTAGCCTTGGCGGCAGTTCCCACATAAGGCGTACCGTCTTCGTCATAAGCCACGACAGAAGGTGTGGTCAGTTGTCCTTCCATGTTCGTGACAACGGTCACCGAATCATCCTCGTCAATGATAGCAATACAAGAATTGGTCGTCCCTAAATCTATTCCATAAAACTCTTCCATGATATGTGTTTTTTATATTTCTTTTTTGATATATTTAAAGCATTCCACTTGTTCGCGGCGGAATATCACGCGGTATTCTTTCAACGGATGCTCCTCGCCGTTGGCCTTGGCTTTCAAAACATAAGGCAATGTCCATACGTAACCAGGATTTATCGTACGACGCACTTTCTTGTCAAGCGCGGGGTCGTCCGTGGGATAGTCGAAAGCTTGTTGGGTATGCGGGTCGAAACGCATGTCCCCTTCGTTGCGGCGGAACACGTCTACCGAGAAGTCCCGCAGAATAAAATCGATGCTGTCTGTCAGTTGCTTGAATTGTTCCAGCAAATAAGCGGCGGAAGCCTCGGCCCCGGCAGGATTCTCGTCCACCACCTTGCGCATCATGTCGCCCAGATGAATGAACTGTTTCAAGAACGGCGCGGTGGCCTTCAAGCGCGAATCTTCCTGAAATCCCTGTAAATCGGCCTCTTTCCGCATCAACTTATCTTCCACCTTGTCAAGGACGTGCACCAAGTCACGATTCTCCTGGTCTATCTTGGCCGACAATTTCTCCAACACTAAATTCATCCCCTCGCGTATTTCTTTTTTCAAGTCCTCCATGCCCTGGACCGGAATCGTATTGTCCCCCTTGTGCAAATCCGCCAGTTTTTGTTCTTCTTCGCGTACAGCCACAAGGATCGCGCCGCGTCTTTTGGTCATTTCATCCAGTTCGATCCGCAAAGCCGCCAGTTCTTCTTTCTTGGTTTCTGACGCGTGCACGGTTTCTGCCAACTCTTCTTTGGCTTCCTTCAAGCGTGCCAGTTCTTCCTCCCTCACGGGCGGGCATGGCACACCGGAAGCCGACAACCATTCCGCCGTCCAACATCCTTTTTCTTGTAAATTTGCTTGCAGAGCCTTTAACAAGGCGGCCTTTTCGTCATCGGACATCTTGTTCACGTCCGTTTTACCGCCAAACGATATTCTCATAAACTCAAACCATCCAACCGACTCCCCAAGTTGGCATTCGTCACACATTCAAATCCGGCCATACACGAAAAGCGTGGGTGCCTGTTTCTTGCTTACCCCACGACTCAGGCCTTCGCATTGCCCATTCCAAAAGGATAAGCAACGCAGTTAGCCCACGCCAGTACATATATATTACTTCACTCTACCCACGGCAGAGTGAGATATAAACGTACCACGCAGACGCCCTCGTTGCATTATCTTCTTTTGGAATTTCAAAGTTGCGAAGTTTGAGCCGTAGAAGATAAACGCAGAAAAACGTCTTCTCTATATATAGCCGTCCCACCAACCCATCGGGCTAACTGAGACGGCACAAAGATATACACTTTTTACGTATAATTAAACCCTGAACCTGTTTTTAACACTATTTATTTTCAGGGTTCCTCCGTCCGCTTATTTCAAATCATGATTCATCATGCGGAACTCCGCCATCTGCTCGAACTTCGTACCTTTGCGGCCGTAGTTGGCATACGGATAGATGGAAATCCCGCCACGCGGAGTAAAGATACCGGTGACTTCGATGTATTTCGGATCCATCAGACGAATGAGGTCCTTCATGATTTTGTTCACGCAATCTTCATGGAAGTCGCCATGGTTGCGGAAGCTGAACAAATATAGTTTCAGACTCTTGCTTTCCACCATGCGGCGGTCGGGAATATAACTGATACGGATTTCGGCAAAATCGGGTTGCCCCGTAATGGGACACAAACTCGTGAATTCCGGACAGTTGAAACGTACCCAATAATCATTGTCGGGATGCTTGTTTTCAAAAGCTTCCAGCACCTCAGGAGCATAATCCTGGCGATACTCCGTCTTTTTACCCAACGACTGCAATCCTTCTTTTTCTCTTTCGCTGCTCATGGTTCTATATTTTCCTCTACATGTGACTTACATTCTTTCTCTGCCAAATACTTATGCAGGCCCTCATTCCGCAATTTACAGGCCGGACAATGGCCGCAACCGTCGCCCTGCACACCGTTGTAGCAGGTCAGCGTGTCGTGGCGCACCAAGTCGAGCACGCCCAGTTCGTCGGCCAAAGCCCACGTCTGGCATTTGTCGATCCACATCAACGGCGTATGCAAGACGAATTGCTCGTCCATGGCCAGGTTCAAGGTCACATTCAGACTCTTGATAAACGCGTCCCGACAATCAGGATAACCGCTGAAGTCCGTCTGCGACACCCCGGTCACAATATGGTTGATGCCCCGTTCACGGGCATACACGGCAGCAATGCTGATGAAGAACAAGTTACGCCCGGGAACGAACGTATTCGGACAATGCCCCTCGGGCTTCTCCTCATCCATCTGCATGGTGGCGTCGGTCAACGAATTCCTCCCCAACGAACCGACGAAAGAAACATCCATACAGTCCCAGTCCACATCGGCCCGTGAAGCTATGGCCTTGGCCAACTCTACTTCCTTCACATGCTTCTGCCCGTACACAAAACTCAAGGCCACGACTTTCTTGAAATGCTTTTTGGCCCAAAACAAACAGGTGGTGGAATCCTGACCGCCACTGAACACCACCAAGGCGGTTTCCTTATTCATGGTCATAATTGAGACACCTTTAATATATTATAAGAAATATTTTTGTCATACACGTCTACACCTTCCACACGTTTCACCCAGCGAACCACACGAATCGTGACGGGAAGTATGACGACCTCATAAAGCGTCTTCAGCAAAATCTGCCAGAACATCATGAGCAACAGATTATCCCAAGGCACAAGGCCGCCCAAAGCTATCGGAAAGAAAATCAGGGAATCGGCCGTTTCTCCTGCCACAGAAGACAAGACGGCGCGCAACGAAAAACGACGCCCACCGGAAGCCACCTTCATCACGCTCATCACATAGGCATTGAGGAAAGAGCCGGAAAGGAAAGCCAAGAACGAAGCTGCCGCCACACGGGGAGCCAGACCGAACAGATTGTGAAAGCCTTCCTCGTTGTTCCAATACGGCGCACCGGGAATAAGGTCGGCCACATAACCGAAGAAGACAAACAGGAAGTTCATCAGGAAACCCGTCCATATCAAGAATTTGGCTTTGTTGAACCCCCAAACCTCGACGATACAGTCGTTCACGATATAAGAAATGGGAAAGACCAAAATCCCGGCCGTAATATTAAACGGACCGAACATGATTTGCTTCGTGGCCAAAAGATTGGCCGAAATGAGACACACACAAAACAGTATCCCCATCAACATGAAGGATACACTGACTGTTTTTTCTTTCATATAATCTTGTTTTTTAAGAGGTTACCAAGCACTCATCGCGCATTTCTTCCGGAAACGCGGGGACAAAGATACGATAAAGACAGGAGACAGCAAAAAGATTGCATAAAAAAAGTTTTTCCCTGCACGGGAGCGAAAAGATTTCGTACCTTTACATTCAAATATCAATGATCAAATTATGAAAATGAAAAAACAAATCATGTGCCTGTCACTGGCAGCATATTGCGGTGTGGCTTTCGCACAAACGGATTACAAGGTGACATTCACCACAGACCGGACCGACATCACTACAATCTATCTTTGCTCGGAAGAGGACGGCACCGTATTGGACAGTGCTTCGTGCCACAACGGCAAAGCCGTGATGGACGGACAGACCAGATTGCCCCAAATAGCCGTCGTTGCCCAAGACAAAAAGTCCAAAAGCCCAATCTCGTCTTTCTTACAATAGTAAAGAAGCTTTTTATACGTAAATAACAAGACGTAAAAAACACAAGAGAGAGAGAAAAAGAAAAGGGAAGAAAACGGGAATTGAAGTGAAAGGTTCGCCTCTCAACCAAAAATATGCAGAGGTGAAAAAGAGCGTAAATGTCCACAATGAAAAAATGAGGGCGCTACAGGAAGAAGCAAAAGCCATCGCACAAAAAAACAACGGCAAAATACCAGATGAACAGTTGAAACGCCTGCAAGACGAGTTCGACAAAGCCCTGCACAGTCAGACCGAAGCCATTCGGACAGCCCTTCAGGAAAATAAGGATAACCTGATTCCGGCTTCCATGATTGCATTCTACAGCGAGAATATCGGCATGGACAAGGTTGAAGAATACTTGAAAGAATATGTTTATAAAGACAATGGCATACTAAAGAACGTAAACAATTACATTCAAGCTTTGAAGCGTAAGGCTGTAGGAGACATGTTCACGGATTTCACGATGAACGACATGCAGGGCACGCCCAGAAAACTATCCGACTACGTAGGTAAAGGAAACTATGTCTTGGTAGACTTTTGGGCCAGTTGGTGCGGCCCTTGCCGTGCGGAAATGCCGAACGTAAAGAAAGCCTACGAACAATTCCACCCGAAAGGGTTTGAAATCGTAGGCATCTCGTTCGACGCACAAAAGGACGCATGGCAAAAGGCGACTACCCAATTAGGCATCACATGGCCTCAAATGTCGGATCTGAAAGCCTGGAACTGCGAAGCCGGTGCCATTTACGGTATACGGAGCATCCCGGCCACCATACTTTTCGGTCCTGACGGTAAAATCGTGGCTACGGACCTGCGCGGAGAAGAACTCCAGAAAAAGTTGGAAGAAATTTACCCGTAACCCACGGACAGAACGGTTCTCCGTTCCCATTCACAAAAGATGGCATCTCCGGATATCCCGAAGATGCCATCTTTCGCTTTATTATCTTACTAAATTCAAAACTGTGCGCCCACTTAGAAACTGAAATCTATTCCCAGACCAAAAACCTTATTGGTACGGGTGAAAGAGTCGCTGCCCTTCAACATGCCGGAAGCTACCAAAGCGTCGGCCGTAGCCTGTCCGGCCGCCGTGGCCACCGTCGCGCTGATGCCGTTGTAATCGTTCGTAGTGCGGTTGTAGTCTTTATAGAAAGTATGGAAATAAGCCACATTCACCTTGATGCGTTTCGTAGCCTGTATCCCTAAGCCCACACCCAAGGAGTTGGAGCTTACATTGAAACTCATATCCTTCATGTACTCGTCCGTCAGGCCGTAATGCGTGTTCTGCCATCCGGCACTGGCCTGCACACGGTCGGTGATGTCGTATTCCACACCGGCCAGGATTTCCCTCGAACCGCTCTCCAAAAGTTCTTGGGAATCGCCTTCCTGCGAAGCCTGTTTGTCGAAGTAATGATGATACCCTGTCATGATACGCAACGAAGGGAGGATTTCGTATTGCGCACCAAGGGTCAACAGTGCCGGGATGTCTTCTTTCACAGTCCGTCCGTCGCGGAACTTATCCAACATGGCCAAGCGTTCAGCCGACTCACTGTTGGCCGCACGGTTGTCCAAACGGATTTTCGTCTTAAACTCATACTTGGCTCCGAAGTTGAACTTGCCTATTTTATAGTCCAAGCCGATAATGGGCGTAAAGCCCCACCCCGTCTGGTCGCAGTTGAGTGTCACGTCTTCCGTAGCTACAGCCAAAGTACCCATTTGTTTGGCAGCCGCACCTGCCTTTTGGGCCAATTCGGCATACTGTTGCGCCAAATCCTGATTTCCGGCAGCGGCAGCCTGTTCGGCAGCAGCCGTCAACTGTCCGGCCTGCTCTAAATAAGAAGCCATTTGTCCGGCAAACAAAGCCGAAGCCCCCACCATCTCTCCGCCTACAGGATTGTTCACCGAGATATTTTTCACATAACCGTAGTAGTTCGTGGTGGCATACACCAGCCGTCCGCCGACAAAAGCCGACAGATTGTCGGTGATTTTATAGGCCGCACCGATTTGGAAACCGTAATAATACTGGCGGCCACGCATATAACTGTCGAGAGAATAGCTGTTGATGCCCATCTCGCTCCCCAACAACGGCAGCAACGCCGCCTGGCTCTCGAACGAGCCTAAACCATCTTCAAATGCGCACTTTCCGCCCCCGCCGCCAATGGCGAAGTTGAAAGAATACGACCAACGGCCACGATTGTAAGCCGCCTGTAAAGAAGGAACAACCGGAGCTTTGGCATCTCCTTTAAACAGTTTGGAAGATTCTCCACGATTGCCTGCACCGTATGCGAAGGGACCAAACACAGAGGTAATTTCACGCGTCTGGTAAGCACTCTGGAAATTCAGGGACAAATGCAACCCGTCCGGCAAAAAAGCCACACCCGCCGGGTTACTGTACACTCCGTCGATACCGATGGCACCATCTCTCGCGGGATTACGCAGGAATGCCGCATTTTGATTTGTGTTCGTAAGCAATCCTCCGGCAAAAGTTAAACTTGAAACCATCAAGCCAAAGGAAGCTACAAGAGTTTTTTTCTTCATTTCTATGAATTTTGCTAAAAATCAGGTGCAAAATTAACAATTAAAACTTATATTCACAAAGAATTCCTCATTTTATTCTATTTTCAATCGTTACACATACAACAAAACACTTCGTTCCAAAGTACACGTCTCACGACATCTCCTCTCCATTAAACATCCGTGCAAAAATCCTCCTTTGCTTTTCTGAAAAACATACACTTATACACCTGAAATCAATCTCAGGAGAATGAAAAATCAATCGGCTGAGAACGAAAAACGAATCTCAGCCGATTGATTTTTCGTTCTCAGCCAATTGATTTGGGAATGTAAGGAGAATGATATGTTGTTGTATGACAGCTTTTTATAAAAACTCTCGTGGGTAAGGGGAGAAAGACTGGACTGTCTTGGATATTCAACATCCTCCCGTAAGCCGGAGCGAGGGGACGAAAAAAGTGGGAAAGAGTCATGCTCCTCCCCACTTGCTATTCGATGCCGGACAGTGGCGCGGTTTACAATGCCGCCAGTTCGACGAATTTGTCTACGGCTGCACTCAGTCCGTCGGCATTCTTGCCGCCGGCTGTGGCAAAGTGGGGCTGTCCGCCGCCGCCGCCCTGCATCAGTTTCGCAGCCTCGCGCACCACGGCACCGGCGTTCACGCCCTGGGCCGTGATCTCGTCGCCGAGCATCACCGTCAGCATGGGTTTGCCGTCGTTGACCGCCCCCTGCACGAACACCAGCTTCGGGGAGCGGGCACGCAGGTTATAGGCCAGGTCTTTGACGAACTCGGGCGTACGGTCGGTCTGCGTGGCGATGAGCTGCACCCCGTGGCGCTCGGGCGTCGAGGAGATGATCTTCTCGGCCCACTGGGCGACCTGCTCGCGGCGCATGGCCTCGACCTCCTTCGAAAGCGTCTCGTTGCTCTCGAACATTTTCTTTACGGCCTGCAGCACCTGCGGGTTGTGGAGGTATTCGCTGATGTCGCGCATCGTATCCTCGGCGGCGTAGATGATCTTCTCGGCCTGTTCGCCCGTGACGGCTTCGATGCGGCGCACGCCGGCCGAGATGGCGCTCTCGGTCAGTATCTTGAAGAACCCGATGTTACCCGTGGCGCTGGTGTGCGTACCGCCGCAGAGCTCGACCGACGTACCGAAGCGCACCATGCGCACCCGATCGCCGTACTTCTCGCCGAAGAGCATCATGGCACCGCATTTCTCGGCCTCCTCCTTGGTGGCCTCGCGGTTCTCCTCCAACGGATAGTTGGCGCGGACGGCGCGGTTGACGAGCATCTCGACCTGGCGCAGCTCGGCGGGAGTCATCTTCTGGAAATGCGAAAAGTCGAAGCGCAGGATCTCGGGCGTCACCATCGAACCCTTTTGCTCGACGTGCGATCCCAGCACCTTGCGCAGCGCCTCGTGCATGAGGTGTGTCGCGGTATGGTTGTTGGCCGCGGCCTGGCGTTTGGCAGCGTCCACGACGGCCGTGAACTCGGCCGCAGGGTTTTCGGGAAGCTCCTTGACGATATGGATAATCAGTCCGTTTTCCTTTTCGGTAGCCACGACGGCGATGCGCTCGTTGGCATTCTCGATATAGCCGATGTCACCGATCTGACCGCCCGAGTTGCCGTAGAACGGCGTGCGGTCGAAGACCAGCTGGTAGGAGGTCTTGCCTTTGGAGGTCACGCGGCGGTAACGGGCGATCTTCACCCGCTCGGTCAGCGTGTCGTAGCCCGTGAAGACGCTCTCGCGAATGGGGAACAACTCCACCCAGTCGTCGGTATCGACGGCCGCAGCGTTGCGCGAACGCTCCTTCTGCGCCTGCAACTCGGTTTCAAAGGCTGCGAGGTCAACGCCGACGCCCTGTTCGCGGGCGATGAGCTCCGTCAGGTCGATCGGGAACCCGAACGTATCGTAAAGCTCGAAGGCGTCCTTGCCCGAGATCAGTTCGCGGCCCTCTTTCTTGGTCTTTTCGACCACGCCGTCCAGCAGGCTGATGCCCGTGGCCAGCGTACGCAGGAACGAGGCCTCCTCCTCCTCGATGACCTTTTCGATCAGCGCCTGCTGGGCCTTCAGTTCGGGGAACTGGCCCCCCATCTGCTCCACGAGCCCCGCAACGAGCTTGCAGATCGTAGGTTCCGTGAAGCCGAGGTAGGTATAACCGTAGCGCACGGCGCGGCGCAGGATGCGGCGGATGACGTAGCCGGCCTTGACGTTCGACGGCAACTGCCCGTCGGCGATCGAGAAAGCGATGGCACGCAGGTGATCGGCGATGACGCGCATCGCCACGTCACACTTCGCGTCGGCGCCGTAGGTCTTGCCCGAAAGCTGCGAAATACGCTGGATCGTAGGCTGGAACACGTCGGTGTCGTAGTTCGATTTCTTGCCCTGGAGGATCATGCAGAGGCGCTCGAAGCCCATGCCGGTATCGACGTTGCGCGCCGGAAGCTCCTCCAGCGAGCCGTTGGCCTTGCGGTTGAACTGCATGAACACGAGGTTCCATATCTCGATCACCTGCGGATGGCCCGCATTGACCATCCCGCGCCCGGGCTTGGCGGCGATCTCCGCCTCGTCGCGCAGGTCGAAATGAATCTCCGAGCAGGGGCCGCAGGGGCCGGTCTCGCCCATCTCCCAGAAATTGTCGTGCTTGTTGCCGCGGATGATATGGTCTTCGGGCAGAAACTGCTTCCAGTAGTCGTAGGCCTCCTGGTCGAAGGGCACGCCGTCCTCCTCGGAGCCTTCGAAAACCGTGGCGTACATGCGGTCGGCGGGAAGTTTGTAGACGCCGTGGAGCAGCTCCCACGCCCATTCGATCGCCTCTTTCTTGAAGTAATCGCCGTAAGACCAGTTGCCCAGCATCTCGAACATCGTATGGTGGTAGGTGTCATGCCCCACCTCCTCCAGGTCGTTGTGCTTGCCCGAAACGCGCAGGCACTTCTGGGTGTCGGCCGCACGCGGATATTTGCGGGGCGCATTGCCCAGGAAGATATCCTTGAACTGGTTCATGCCCGCGTTGGTAAACATCAGCGTGGGATCCCCCTTGACGACCATCGGTGCCGAGGGCACGATCACATGGCCCTTGCTCTCGAAGAAGTCCAGAAAGGCCCGGCGAATTTTATTCGATTCCATATATAAGATTTTATCCGATTTCCACGTTTGTGATTTCGGGTTGCAAAATTACACAATTAAAGTTAAATTTGCATCCTATTAACCGGAGTTTTTTCCGCAATGAAGCAAAAAGGGCAGAGATTCGACACGCAGGCGCTGACACAGGAAGCGCAGGCGCTGACGCGCGACGTGGTCTCGGCGCCTTTCCGCCTGCGCACCTACCGCCTGATCCGGAAAATACTGATCGGCTTCATCCTCGTCTCGATCGCCAACGTGCTCTTCTCGTACTTCTTCTACACCCCCAAGATGTACCGCATCATCCGCGACAACCGCGACCTGGTCATCAAGTACCGCATCCTGCAAGACCGCATACGCACCTCGCAGCGGCGCGTGGACGAAATCCGCCACCGCGACAACTACGTCTACCGCTCGCTCTTCTCGACCGACACGGTGTCGATCGACGGCGTGTGGCAGCCCTACCCCGACACCAAATACGCCCCGATGGCCGGGGACGACTTCGCCCCGCTGATGGTCGGCACCTGGAAGCAGCTCGACGCGCTGGCCCGCATACTCTACCTCGAATCGGTGTCCTTCGACGAATTGCAGGCATTCGCCCGCGACAAGGAGAAAATGTCGTCGGCGATCCCGGCCATCTGGCCCATCGACCGCTCGGCGCTGCACAACGACCATATCGGCGCCTTCAACCTGCGCCGGATGCACCCCGTGCTGGGGTATATCCGCCCCCACAAGGGCATCGACCTGGGCTGCGACCGCGGCACGCCGGTCTACGCCACGGGCGACGCCGTGGTGGAGGTCGCCTCCTCGGGGGGCAACGGCGGCTACGGACACATGGTGCTGCTGAACCACGAATTCGGCTACAAGACCCGCTACGCACACCTGAGCAAAGTCCTCGTGCAGCCGGGCGAACGGGTCGCCCGCGGGCAGGTCATCGCCGAAACGGGCAACACGGGCATCTCCTCGGGCCCCCACCTCCACTACGAGGTGATCCACAAGGGCATGCCGGTGAACCCGATCAACTATTTCAACCGCAACATGACCGCCGCGGAATACGACGCACTCATGGAGAACATGCGCGATACGAACTTCGAAAAGCTCTGAGATGGCAGGAAAGAAAGACCTGGAGCGGCTCCGCAGGCGTAAGCGCCGCAAACAGAACATCATACGCGCGACGGTGCACTTTTTCGTGTGGGCCGGGGTCGCCGTGCTCTACTACGTCGGGTTCTCGCTTTTCTTCGACACCCCCGTGGAGTACGAGCTCAAACACTCGACCGACCGCCTGCGCCGCGAATACGCCGCCCTCACCCAGCGGTACGACTCGCTGACGACCGTCATGCACAACCTCTCCGAGCGCGACCGCAACGTCTTCCGCATCCTCTTCGAATCGGATCCCTACGACTTCGATTCGGAATACGAACGCCGACAGGCCGTCACCTACGAAAACATCTTCAACCGTTCGTCGCGGCGGCTCAAGCTCGAACTGCGCGAACGGGTCGCCGACATGGAGAAGCGGCTCGACGAGCTGAACGCCTCGTACCTCGACCTGCAGGCGCTCATCGACTCGGCGGGCAGCGGCTGCAACAACATCCCGGCCATCCAGCCCGTGATAAACAAGCAGTTGACGCTGCTCACGGCCTCGTACGGCATGCGCATACACCCCTTCTACAAGACCCTGCAATCGCACCAGGGCGTGGACTACACCATCCCCGAGGGGTCGCGCGTCTTCGCCACGGCCGACGGCGTGGTGCGCGACGTGGCGCTGCGCAATTCCACGTCGGGGCAGACGGTCGTGATCGACCACGGCAACGGCTACGAGACTTCGTACAGCCACCTCTCGAAGATCAACGTCCGCAAGGGCCAGCGCGTGAGCCGCGGCGAGATCATCGCCCTCTCGGGCGACACGGGCCTTTCGCTCTCGCCCCACCTCCACTACGAAGTGCGGCTGAACGGCATGCGCGTCGATCCGATCCACTACTTCTTCATGGAACTCACCCCCACCGAATACCAGCGCCTGATGCGCATCGCACAGTCGGGCATGCAGTCGTTCGACTAAAAACAAAGGAGATGGGAAACGACTGGACAAAGGATTTCGGCTTTGCGCGCGAAGAAATTTTCCGCAGCGAAGAAACGCTCCGCACAATCCGCCATATCCGTGCCTCATGGGGCTGCGAACCGGAGTTCCTCTGGGAGAAATTCCCGGACTACGCCGTTTTCCGGCGGCAGGACAACGCCAAATGGTATGCCGTGATATTGACGGTGCAGGCCGGCAAACTCGGCCTCGCGGACGAGGGGCGGACAGAGATTCTCGACATCCGGGCCGATGCGGAGACCATGGCGCGGGCGCTGGACTTCGAACATTATTTCCCCGGTTACCATATGAATAAACGCACGTGGCTCACCGTACGGCTGGACGGCAGCGTACCCTTCGGGGAAATCGCCCCGCTGATCGCCCGCAGTTACGAACTGGCCGGGAAAAAGTAACCCGTCATGCAAATCCGACTTATCCTGCTCGACTTCGACGGCACGCTGGCCGACACGCGGCGCGCCAATACGCTGGCCTATGTCGCCACGCTGCGCGAGGCGGGCTATACGCTCACCGAGGAGGAGTATGCGGCAAAGTATTTCGGTATGCGGTGCAACGAGTTCCTGACCCGTTACGGCATCGCCGACCCCGCAGAGCGCGAGCGGCTGCGGCTGCGCAAGATCGCGCTCTACCCCGCGTTTTTCGACACCGTGCGGCTCAACCGCCCGCTGTGGGAGTTTTGCAGGCAGTTCCGGGCGCAGGGCGGCCGCGTATGGATCGTATCGACAGGCAGCCGCGCCAATATCGACAACGCAATGCGCCACCTGGGGATCACGGTCACGGGACAGCGGGCGGGGAGCACGGGTGCGGCAACCTCGGGTGCGGCGGGCAGAGACTTGACAGGTGCGGATGAGGCATGGCTCCGGACAGCCGGCACGGCAACGATAGATGCAGGTACGCCAACACACGCAACAGTCACCCCCGAGCCGGGCGAAGGGCCGAACGGCTCCGTGGACGGCATACTCTCGGGCGCCGACGTCGAGCACAGCAAACCCGCCCCGGACTGCTTTCTGGAGGCCATGCGCCGCGAGGGCTGCACGCCGCAGGAAACGCTGATCTTCGAAGACTCCGAAATCGGGCTCGAAGCGGCCCGCCGCAGCGGAGCGGCCTATTTCAGGGTAACGCTCTGACCATCGCCGCCCAGGCCGTTCCCGGCATCCTGTATCCGGCATCCTGTATCCGGCATCCGGCACCCGACATCCGGCTCCCTGTATCCTGTATCCTGTATCCTGCGTCCTGCACCTCGCACCCGACACCCGGCACCCGCTGCCGGACGCACTCATTCCTCCGCGCTGTCCCGGCCGATCTTCCACAACCGAGCCATGTAATTTCCGGGAGTAATCACCATCCGGCAGCGGAACTCGTCCGCCCCCGTCACGATACAGCCGGTCAGCGCTTGCAGATCACGTTGAAGTCGCAGTACTTGCAGGTATCGGCATCCTCGCACTGGCGGAACGGAACCGAGGTGTCGTAGAGTTCGGCGAGCTGCGCGCGCAGCAGTTCCTCGAAACGCTCGCGGTAAAGCGTATAGCGCGCCCCCTTCACCCCCGTTTGCTTGTCGTCCAGCTGCGGCGAATAGCCGGGGCGGTTCATGTTGCGGACGTAATAGAGCGCCGGTTCGACGTCGCAGCCGCGCGACCGGTGCAGCATCATCGCGTAGAGCAGCGTTTGCAGGATGTTCGAAAGGCGTTGTTTGCCCGTGCCCGTGAACAGGCTCTCCACACCGTCGAATTCGAGATGCGGCGCCCCGGTCTTGTAGTCCACCACCCTCAGCGCCCCGTCGTCGAGCGTGTCGATACGGTCGGCGATACCGGCGAATTTCATCTCCAGGTCGCGCCCGCCCGCGCGGAAACGGAACGGATAGGCTACGGGCTCCTCCAGCCCCGACACGGAGAAAGCATCGTGCGCGGCGTCGTAGGGCATCACCCCGCCCCGCAGGTAACGGATCACGATGTCCTTCACCAGCAACAGGTTGCCCGAATAATCTTCGGCTGTGGCATGTTTATCCTGCAAATAGTTCTCGTTGATGGCCGCCTCGACCGCCTGCGCCACTTCGCCCGTACGGATCATCGCACGCAGGGTTTCACCGGGATGCGCCTCGCCCGCGATGCGGGCGTAAAGCGTCTGCACGGCGGCATGGAGGATCGTACCGAACATCGGGGCATCGACCTCCTCGGAAATTTCGTCATCGGCCTCCAAGCGGGCTATGGAATGGAAATAGAAGCGCAAGGGGCAGGCCACGTAGCGGAAAAACGCCGTCGGCGAGAGCGTCGCAGGGCTTTGGGCGTCGACGAAACGCTCCAGCCGGGCCATCACCCCTTCGTCCTTGGGCACCTCGATCGGCGCCGTTTCGGCCAGGTTGACGTCCACCCCCACTTCGACCTTGCGCACGTCGAAGCCGCTCTCGTAGTCCAACTGGTAGATATAGCGGCTCGGCTCGCCCGTCGACTTGTCGTCGGCGTGCGAGCAATAGAGCATGTGGACGGTCTCAGCGCGCTGGATCAGGCGGTAGAAATAGTAGGCATAGACGCCCTCGTGGTGCTCGGGCGTGGGCAGCTCGTAGGCCGCACGCAGGTTGTAGGGGATGAACGACGCCTGCGCCATATGATTGCCGGGGAAATTGTCGTCGTTCATCGAAAGGATGATGACGTTTTCGAAATCGAGGTTGCGGGTCTCGAGGATCCCCATGATCTGGATGCCCTCCAGCGGCTCGCCCTCGAAGGGGATGCGCAGCGTCTGCAAGTGCCGGCGCAGCAGCGAGGTGTAGACCTCGGCCGTAAGGTCGATATCGCACTCGTCGAGCGAGTTGCGCAACTTGGTGACCTGCTCGGCGATGACCGCCAGGAATTCGACCCGCTGCCGTGCATCGTCGCCCTCGTAGGGCTGGCGCGCCACGGCGGCGACCACGTCCAGCATGTAGTCGGACAACTCGCGCCACGTCGCGGCGGGCGTAAAGATCCGTTTCAGCAGTTCGTTGCGGCCCAGCCACGCGGCATCGACCGAAATGCGGCGGTCACGGACGATCTCCTCGTGCATCGTGCGCGTGAGTGCGGCGTCGCACTCGGCCACATAGGGGTGTGCGAGGATGCCGGCGACGTCGGCATGGTAGAACGTGCAGCCGTCGCCCTTGCGGCGGCGGTGGTTCTGCAACTCCACCAGACGCTCGACGAACGTGTAGGCCAGGCTCTGCCGCAGGGGGAAGCCCATCGTCACGTTCACCCGTCCGATGTCGGCGGGCAGGGCGTACAGCAACGGCAGCAACAGGTTCTCGTCGGTAAGCACCACGGCGGTCTCCTTGCCCAGCGCGGGCCTGGCGCCCGCGGCGATGCCGGAGTCTTCCTCCCTGCGGCGGCGGGCCAGATCGGCGAGGATCGCCGCGGCATACTTGCACTGCACGGCGTTCGAGACGGCGGCGACCGACACGATCTGCTTCTCTCCCCGCATGTTGTCGTGCCGAAGTTCCGTGCGGGGCGGGAACTGCGCCACGTTCGAACGCACGAACATACCCGCCTCCTGTTCGGGGTCGTCCTTATAATAAGAGTCGTAGTCCCAGTAAAAATCGGTTTCGGCCGCCGTGGCGAGGAACCCGAAAAGGCGCTTCTCGCACTCGGAAAGGGCGTTGAACCCCGCCACGACATAACGCCGGGGCTCGGGGAAGGCGAACCCGCCCCCGCGGATGCGGTCGGCGGCGGCGCGCTGCACCATGCCGTTGTAGGCGATGCCGAGCGACGAGAGACGCTCCCGGAAGCGGCGGTAGATGGGGCCGAGGGTCTTCCAGATCGCCAGAAAACGGCGTTTCTCCTCCGAAAGGTCGGCCTGCTCGCCGAACGAGGACCAGAACGAAAGGATGCGCAGCTGCGCGGGCGTGAGGTAGGAAATATCGGCTTCGATCTCCTTGATCTCCGAGATGTTGCGGAAGAGCATCTGCGCGTCGATCAGGTATTTGTCGATCGTATCGAAGTCCGTGAGGAGCATATCGCCCCAGAAATAGAACTTGTCGAAGGGTTCGTTGTGGTAGGCCGAGTAGACTTTGTAAAGCTCGGTGATGAGCCGTACGCGGTCGCCCGTATGCAGCCCCGATATTTCGCCCGTCAGGTCGTCGATCGTCACCCATTCGGGCTGCCACATTGGACGCCCGGCGATACGCCCCAGGGCATCGACGAAAAACAGCCGCGCACGCCGCGACGGGAAGAGCACCGCCCGTTCGGACAATCCCTCGCCATAGCGCGCATACAGGTCGGCGGCCACCTCCTCCAGAAATCCCTTCATAGCAGTTCGGACAGCCCCGGCGACTTCCCCGGCGGTATTGTCCGCCCGGGATCCGGAAGGCCCCTTCGCATTATTGTTCCATGAGACTATTCTACGTGGCTGATCTCACCGCCCATGAACTTGGCGCCGCCGCGCACGACGGCAGGCTGCCCCTTATAGGTGATACGGGCATTAGTCGTGGTCTTGCCGATGAACCGGTCGGTGATCCACAGCGACACGTCGGCCTTGCTCTGGGCATTGACCTCGGCCGACATCACCTCCAGCCCCGAGGCCGCGACCCTGCCCGTCGAAGCGAACAGCGTCAGGTAGCTCGCCTTGCCGGTGAGCGTCGCGCTGCTGCCGCCCGTGAGCTCCATCCTGAGGTCTTTGACATCGAACGCCGCTGTGAGCGACGCCTTGCGCCCCAGCGTCAGGTCGAGCTGCACCGCATCCACCGTCCCCTCGAACACGGCTGCGGCGCCCGACAGCGAAACGGACTGCAACGTATTGTAATAGACCGTCACCTCGGTGCGGTCGGGACGGCGCGAATCGGGCCTCTCGCTGATACGCAGGGTTTTGTCCTTCACCTCGGCGCGGAATTTCGAAGTATAGGAACCTTTCGTGTCGTATACGATCTTGGGGGCCTCGGTGTCGGGGACTTTCACGAATTTGATATCCAGGTCGGCATCCACCGCGACGGCCTCGAACGTGGTCAGCCACTCGTTATGTTCCGTAGGACTTGCGGCACCCGCCTCCTGTGCACGGCCGGAGGCTGCGAAAACCAGCATCACGGCGCTCAGAATCATCTTCTTCATACATTGTAGGTTTAAATACGTCGCTAAAATACAAAATTATTGCGAACCCCGGTTTGCCGTTCGGGATTTGTTTTGTACTTTTACTACCTAAAACGACATTTCGGACAGTGAGGGCGAGAATTCTGAATGCAAGCGCGGGGTCGGGCAAGACCTACCAGTTGGCGTACAAATACGTGCGCGACGTGGTCGAACAGCCCGGCATTTACCGCCACATCCTCGCCGTGACCTTCACCAACAAGGCCACCGAGGAGATGAAATCGCGCATCCTCAAGGAGATACACCTGCTGGCCTCGGGACAGCCGAGCTCCTACCTCGACAACCTCTGCCGCGAATTGTCGCTCGATGCCGCCACGGTGCGCCGACGCGCCCGGGAGGTGCGGTCGAAGATCCTGCACGACTATTCGCGCTTCACGGTGCTGACGATCGACACCTTCTTCCAGCGCATCCTGCGCGCCTTCATCAAGGAGCTGGGCATCGACCTCAATTACAACGTCGAGATCGAAACGGCCTCGGTGCTGACCAAGAGCGCCGACACGCTCATCGAGCAGATCACCACCGACCGCGACCTGCAGCGCTGGCTCACGGACTTCGTGCAGGAGCGCATTGACGAAGGCAAGAAATGGGACATCCGCGACGGCATCCTCACGCTGGGCGGCGAGCTGTTCAAGGAGAAGAACAAGGACGCACTCTCGGCGGCCCGCCCGCGCGAGGAACTGGCGCGTATCGTGGGCGAAGCCACGGCGCACGCCGCGGCGACCAAAAAACGGATGCAGGACGCTGCGGCCGAAGCCGTGCGGATCATCGGGGACGCAGGCGCCTCGGTCGCCGACTTTCCCTACAAAGGCTCGGGCTTCGCGGCCTATTTCTACGCCGTGGCGGGCGGCAGCTTCGAGCGCTACGGAAGCCGCGCGGAGGCGGCCTGCACCAGGGACGAGGCGTGGGGAAAACCCGGCAGCACGGCACAGGGGCTGCGTTCCCGGCTGCAACCCCTGCTGCGCGAAATGTGCGGCCTCTACGATGAGAACGTCCGCGCGTGGAACACCTGCGACCTGCTGCGCGAGAACTACCGCAGCTTCGCGCTGCTCTCCGACCTCTATGCCAAGGTGCAGCAGATGTGCGACCAGGAAAACATGATGCTCCTCTCGGAGACCAAATACATCCTCTCGGAATTCATCGGCCACAACGACGCGCCGTTCATCTACGAGAAGGTCGGCAACCGCTTCGAACACTTCATGATCGACGAATTCCAGGACACCTCCGTGAAGGAGTGGGAGAATTTCCTGCCCCTGCTGCAAAACGCCATGGCGCAGAGCGAGGCGACCTCGGTGCTGATCGTGGGCGACATCAAGCAGTCGATCTACCGCTGGCGGGGCGGCGACTGGAAAATCCTCCACGGCGAGGCCCAGCAGGCGCTGGGCGCGGGCGACACCCAAGTCGAGGTGCTGCGGGAGAACTGGCGGAGCCTCCCCGCGGTGGTCGCCTTCAACAACCGCATCATCGAACGGATCGTCGCCGCGGACAACCGTGCGCTGAACGAAACCCTCGCAAAGGCCTCCGAGGAGGGTTCCGTCGATCCCGCGGAGGCCGCCGCGCTGCGCGACACCCTCGCCGACGCCTACCGCGGACATGCCCAGCTCCCGCGCCGCAAGGCCGAACACCCGGGCTACGTCTCGGTCGAGACCTTCGCCGAGCGGCCGCCCGTCGTGGAGCGCATCTGCGAGGTGCTGGACAAGGGTTTCCGTCCGTGCGACATCATGATCCTGGTGCGCGGGGCGACCGACGGCGCCAGGGTGGCCGCCGAGCTGCTGGATTTCAAACGCCGCAACGACGACCCGCGCTACCGGTTCGATGTGATGACACAGGAAGCGCTGATCGTGGGCAACGCCCCCGTCAGTTCGTTCATCGCCGCGGCGCTGCGCCTGTCGCTCAACCCCGACGACTCGCTCAGCCGCGCCGTCTACAACCACTACCTGGGGCGCGGGTTCGACCGCCCGCTGCCCGGGGACGAACGCACCTTTTTCCGCTCGATCCGGCTGCTGTCGCCCGAGGAGGCGTTCGAGCGGATCGTCATGCGCCACGCGCTGCACGACGACAGGCAGCAGACGGCCTACCTGCAAGCCATACACGAACAGATCATCGGCTTCTGCGCCAGCAAGATCGCCGACATCGCGCTGTTCCTCGACTGGTGGGAGCAGCAGGGGCAGAACCGGTCGCTGAGCGTCGACGAGAGCGCAACGACCGTCGAGATCACGACCATACACAAGGCCAAGGGGCTCGAAAAGCGCGTGGTGCTGATCCCCTGGTGTTCGTGGCAGCTCGATCCCAAGTCGGGCGGCAACGTGACGAACATCGTCTGGGCCGAGGCACAGGGCGATGCGGGCGCCGTCGGGCGCTTCCCGGTGAAATACAAGAAGGCGATGGCCGAATCGGGCTTCTCGGCGGAGTACTACCGCGAGCTGGTCTATTCGCACGTCGACAACATCAATCTGCTGTACGTGGCCCTGACACGCGCCGCCGAGTCGCTGCACGTCTTCATCCCCCGCAAGGGCGGCAAGAGCGTCGGCGGGCTGCTGCTGCAAAGCATCGGAGCCGACGGCGACAAAGCGCTGCTCGACGGCACCGAAGGGCGCCGCACCGCGACCGAGGAAGGCGAAAGGTTCGAATTCGGGCGCTTCACGGGCCCCGTGCCCGGCGGCGGCAAAGCATCCGACAGCGTGCACGTCGTACTGGAGAACTACCCCACGGCACGCGCCGACCTGCGGCTGAGGCTCCCCTCGCAACGTTATTTCGAGGAGGAGGACGAGGTGGAACTCTCGCCCCGCAACTTCGGCATCCTGATGCACAAAGCGTTCGAGCAGGCCGACGACCGGCAACAGATCTACGAGGCCGTGCAGCGGATGCGGGACGACGGCACGCTGTCGCCCGGCGAAGCCGAAGCGCTGCGGGGGATGATCGCCCGGGTGCTGGCGCACCCCGTCGCGGGCGAATGGTTCGGAGGCGGCTGGCAGCGCGTGCGCAACGAGAACGAGATCATCGTCCCCGGCGCCGGGTCGACCCGGCGCCCCGACCGCGTGATGATCCGCGGCACGCGGGCCGTGGTCGTCGACTACAAGTTCGGAAGCCGCGACCCCGGACGCTACCGCCGCCAGGTGGGCGAATA
>ERZ773158.1507-NODE-1507-length-20666-cov-11.296589_pt1 | contig 20666 bp, 18 predicted proteins | sample MGYA00511918_ERZ773158 | MGnify/ENA primary metagenome ERZ773158 (study PRJEB29015, sample SAMEA2737876) | human gut metagenome | biome: human gut; feature: human-associated habitat; material: faeces | place: China | collected 2012 ...
ACGAACTGCGCCGCCGGGAGCCGGGCTGCTGCCTGTTCAGCGGTGAGGCCGTACACGGTCATCAGGATCTGGGTCATTTCAAGCACTTCCTTTCCTTGCGGGCGGCCATCTGCGCCTCCAGCTTCTTGCGGTTTTCAGGATTTGCGATGAACGCTTTGAATCCTGCCAACGTCACACGGCCAAAGTTCTCTCCGACTTCCGGGGGAATCTCAGCCGTGTTGATGTGAATTGTGGTGTCCATGTTACCTCCAGTAAGTCGAAAAGTAGACAACTAGTCTACTTACAGAGCAAAAAAAATTGGCTCCTTTTCCTCAACGGTGATGTGAAGCAAATCGCACAGTCCTTTGATTTCAGGGGCGGTAAACTCCGTTTTATTGCGCATCTTGTTGAGAAATCCCTGATAAGACAGCCCGATATAGGCAGCAATATACTTCATCTTGTAGCCGGAGGCATCAATCTTTGCTTTGAGCAAAGTGGTATTGGTCATAGTAGTTCACCTCGCTTTCCATTCGGCGTAGACTGGTTGTCTACTGGGCGTATATTACCACCTCGTAGACCGATTGTCAACTATTTTTTCTAAAAAATCAAAAAAATGTTGACCTCGTGTCTACGTCGTATTATAATGGCATCAGATGATTCAAGAGGGAGAAAAAATTATGACAATCGGTCAGAGAATCAAAGTTCGCAGAGAAGAACTCGGTATGTCGCAGGAAGAGCTTTCCAAGAAAGCTGGGTACAAATCCAAATCTTCCATCAACAAGATTGAGCTCGGTCTACGTGTACTGACGCAGTCCAAAATCAAGGCGATTGCTGATGCTCTGGACACAACACCATCCTATGTCATGGGATGGGATGAGGAACTCGCAGAGAGCAAGAACGAGTGGGCATCCAAGTTCAGAGATAGCGTGATGCAGATCTTGAACAATGCGGACCCGGACGATCTGAACGCTGCCGGCATCAGTGCAGCCGAAATTGAAAAAGAGTTGAGCGGCAGCGAGCCGATCTCGCTCTCGACAGCTTGCTCCATTGCGGACCAGTTGGGTGAATCGCTGGATTCCCTGCTCGGTCACACTCCGAAAGAAATAATAAAAGCCGCCCTCCAACAGGAGGACGGCCAAACGGCAGAAATTATTGAGTTGCTTCTTGATTTGCCGACCAATCGGCAGCAGGAGGCGTTGCGCTATCTGCGTTTTCTTTCAGAGAGCGCAGATAAGTAATCAGCCGAGCCTTATCCGAGTCCGACAGCATTTTGACCCTGATAAGCACCTCTGACCATTCGTCTGTGGTCATACCGCATTACTCCTTTCTCAAAATTACTGTCGGCAGTTTATCTGATTATACCAGAAGCAAAGACATTTTTCAGCAGTTTGTAAAATAACACCAGAATACGAGGAATAATCATAATTCCGACTGCAACTGATAGCGTCCAAGGTGGAAATATAACGGAACATCTCGTTCTTGTGTCAGTTGCCATTAGTGTGATTTGTGTTGTGGGAGAATCGGAGTTTCGTATGGAAGTACAAGAGATTGCATCTCGAATAAAGGAAATGAAAACAGTTTGCTTGTCCGGCACACCTGCCATGATGCGCAGCAGAACCGACTTTATTGATATGTTGACCGGATTCGGCATATCTGCCAGCATCAGCATATCGAAGAGAACTGGCGTGCTGATTGTTTGCGAACAGCCAAATGAAAGAAAGCTACGTCAAGCGGAGATAGTTGGCGTTCCCATTCTGAACGAAAGCCAGTGGTTTGAATTGATTCCTGAACTTGAAGCGCAGGGAATGTGGACTGGCAAAACCGTCTGCGCTGACGAAAACGGAATTTATAGGGTAGTCGTGGATGGTGATGGTTGATGGCCAGAAAAAAGAATACTGCCGCTGGTCTGGATGCCGTCATATATGCCCGGTATTCGTCCCATAATCAGAGAGAGGTCAGCATAGAGCAGCAGGTCAGCGAGTGCATGAAACACGCCGCCGATCTGGGGCTGCACATCATCGGCACATACGAAGACCGGGCCATCAGCGGCAAGACCGACAAGCGGCCCAGATTCCAGATGATGATGAGGGATGCCGAAAAAGGCAAGTTTCAGGCGGTCGTGGCGTGGAAGTCAAACCGCATGGGCCGGAATATGTTGCAGGCGATGGTCAACGAGGCCAAGCTGGAAGATCACGGCGTAAAAGTGTTCTATGCTGAGGAGGATTTTGACGATACGGCCGCCGGGCGTTTTGCACTGCGGAACATGATGAACGTCAACCAGTTTTACAGCGAGAACATGGCAGAGGATATCAGCCGCGGTCTGTACGACAACGCCAGCAAGTGCATGGCGAACGGTAAGCAGCCACTTGGCTATAAGCGTGGCGAAGATGGGCGGGTCGTGCTGGATGAAGCGAATGCCGTTGTCGTCAGGGAGATTTACGCCCGTGTTGCGGCCGGAGAACTGTTCGTGGACATTGCGCGAGATCTCAATGCAAGAGGAGTCAAGACCAACACAGGCGGCGTTTGGAACAAGGGCAGCTTTCGTTCCATCTGCGAGAACGAGCGGTACAAGGGCATCTACATTTACGGCGACGTTCGAGTGGTTGACGGAATCCCTCGCATTGTGAGTGACGATTTGTGGTACAAGGTGCAGGAGGCCATGAAGATGAAAAAGAACCCTGTTGGAGCCCGGCATCGGACCGGGGCAGAGGATTACTTGCTGACTGGGAAACTCCGCTGCGGTCACTGCGGCAGCTATATGACCGGGATATCCGGCACCAGCAGGAACGGAGAATTGCACTACTACTACACCTGCCAGAAGCGGCGCGCGGAACACGCTTGCGACAAAAAAGCCGTGCGCCGGGATGTCATCGAGCCAGCCATCGCACAGGCCATCAAGATGTACTGCCTGACCGACGAGGTCATCGAGTGGGTGGCCGATCGGACGGTCGAATACTGGGAACGGCACGACAACAACCTCCACATTGAGGCCTTGGAGCAGCAGCTGGATGAAAACAAAAAAGCCACCTCGAATATGCTGAAAGCCATCGAGATGGGAATTATCACGGATGCCACACGCAGCCGGATGATTGAATTGGAAACCGAGCAGTCGAAGCTGACGGTCCAGCTGAACGCCGCCAAAGAGGATGTCGTGAAAGTTGACAGAGACGAGATTGCATCCTACCTTGAACTGTTGCGGCAGGGCGATGTGAACAACCGTGACTTCCAGATGGAACTGTTCAAGAACTTCCTCGTGGCTGCTTATCTGTACGATGACAACCGCCTGAAGTTGGTGTTCTCCTTTGCTGGAAAAGAAAGCAGCGTGGAGATCCCTCTGGAAACCGGGGAAGATCCGCCGGATGACGCTTCCTCCGAAAATGCTAAAATGTTCGTTTTGACTCCGCAATGCTCCACCAGACCTAAGACACTGCACAGAAATGTGTGGTGTCTTTTTTGTTTTGCGGCGTTGTGTTGGCCCGGTCCGGCAGATCATTTCCGGCGGTATTCCCGCGGGGTCATCTGGAAGTGCGCCTTGAAGGCGCGGTTGAAGTAGGAGAGGTTCTCGAAGCCGCAGCGCGAAGCGATGGAAAGCACCGTGTCGTCGGTGGTGTGGAGCGCCTCGGCTGCCATGTTCAGGCGGTAGTCGTTCAGGTAGGCGACGAAGCTCTGCCCGGTCATCTGCCGGAACCAGCGCATGAAGTGGCTGGAGCTGAACGAGCAGACCTGCGCGGCGTCAGCAATGTGAAGGTCTTCTGCAGAGTGGGCCGAGAGCCATTGCAGCAGGGCTTTCAGCCGCTGGGTGTCGGCGGTCTCGGCGGTCTCGGCGGAAAGGTGCTGCCTGCCCTGCGCGATGAGCAGGGCGAGAAAATGCAGCAGCTCCCCCTTGACGATCAGCTCATAGCCGGGCAGCTTGGAGCGGTTGGCGTCTTCCACCTCCCGCAGGCAGGCGGCGGCTTTGGGGTAACACAGGTCGTTGGTGCTCAGCCGCCCGGTGAGGGTCAGGCGGCCGCTCTGGAGAGGGAGCAGATACTTTTCGGCGCAGAGGTCTTCCGCGCCGCCCAGAAGCTCCAGATCAAAGATGATGTTCTCATATTCCATGGAGCTGCCGGGCACCTGCCGCAGCGCGTGGAGCGTGCCGGGCGAAAAGACAAAGATGTCGCCGGTGCGGGTGGGGTAGGTGACGGTGCCCATCTGGATGAGCCCTGCGCCCCGCTTGACGAAGACCAGCTCCATGCTGTCGTGCCAGTGGAGCGCCACCTGCGGGAAATCCCCGGGGATGGTGCAGGGGTAAATGTTGAAGGGAAACCGCACGGCACCATGCTGCTTGGTTTCCTGCAAAGAAGCCTGATTTTGCATCGCTGCTACCTCCTGATGATAGGATTGTACCATACCGTGCGCTTATTTGGCAAGATTTTGCCGCTTTTATGTGGTATATCTTGAAGTACAAAGCGTACAGACGTGAAACCTGTTTTCCGCATGATAAGGAGGATTCGTTTATGAACTTCACCGAAATGTTACAGAACCTCACTGGCAAACCGCTGGCAGACTGCACGGATCAGGAGCTGTATCTGGCTCTGCTGGAGATCGTCCGGCAGAAAAGCGCAGACCGCGTCCAGCCCGTCACCGGCCGCAAACTGTATTATATCAGCGCAGAGTTTCTCATCGGAAAGCTGCTGTCCAACAACCTGATCAACCTTGGTCTGTACGACGAAGCCCGCGAGGCCCTGGCCGCCGCAGGCAAGAACCTGTCCGACATTGAAGAAGTGGAGCCCGAACCGTCCCTGGGCAACGGCGGCCTGGGCCGTCTGGCTGCCTGCTTCCTGGATTCGCTGGCAACGCTGAACCTGCCCGGCGACGGCGTGGGCCTGCGGTATCACTTTGGCCTGTTCCACCAGTCCTTTGAGGATGGTGTGCAGAACGAAAAGCCCGACCCCTGGCTCACCGCCCACAGCTGGGCTGAAAAGACCGATGTGACCTACCCGGTGGAGCTGGCGGGCAAGGAATACACTGCCCGGCTGTACAAGCTGGCTGTCACCGGTTACGAGGGCCGCACCAACACCCTGAATCTGTTCGATCTGGATACCATCGACGAGAGCATCGTCCATGACGGCATTGCCTTTGACAAGACCGCCATCGACAAGAACCTGACCCTGTTCCTCTACCCGGACGACTCCGATGAGGCAGGCCGCCGTCTGCGGGTGTATCAGCAGTACCTCATGGTTTCTGCCGGTGCCCAGCTCATTCTGGCAGAGTGCGCCGCCCGGGGCTGCAATTACCACGATCTGGCCGACTACGCCGCCATCCAGATCAACGACACCCACCCCAGTATGGTCATCCCGGAGCTGATCCGGCTGCTGGGGCAGCGGGGCATTGAGTTTGAGGAAGCTGTGGAAATCGTTACCAAGACCTGCGCCTACACCAACCACACCATTCTGGCCGAGGCACTGGAAAAGTGGCCCCGCGCCTATCTGGATGCAGTGGTGCCCCAGCTGATGCCCATCATTGAAAAGCTGGACGCACTGGCCCGCACCCGCACCGAGGACGAGAGCCTTGCCATCATCGACAAGGACGACCGGGTGCACATGGCCCACATGGACATCCACTTCACCCACTCCACCAACGGCGTGGCGGCGCTGCACACCGAGATTTTGAAAAATTCCGAGCTGCACGGCTTCTACGAGCTGTACCCGGAAAAGTTCAACAACAAGACCAACGGTATCACCTTCCGCCGTTGGCTGCTGGAGTGCGACCCGCGCCTGACTGCCACGCTGGAAAAGCACATCGGCTCCGGCTTCCGCAAGGATGCCGCCGAACTGGAAAAACTGCTGGCCTTTGCCGACGACGAGACGGTGCTCAGCGAGCTGACCGCCGTGAAAAAGGCCAACAAGGAAGCACTGGCCGACTGGCTGCTGCACACCCAGAAGGTGAGCGTGAATACCGATGCCGTGTTCGATATCCAGTCCAAGCGCCTGCACGAGTATAAGCGCCAGCAGCTCAACCTGCTGTATCTTATCCACCAGTACTACGAGATCAAGGCCGGGCACCTGCCCGCCGCGCCGTTGGTGAGCATTTTCGGCGCCAAAGCCGCTCCCGCCTACACTATTGCAAAAGACATCATCCATGCGCTGCTGACCCTCTCCAAGGTCATTGCCGCAGACCCGGAGGTGTCCAAGTGGCTGCAGGTGGTGTTCGTGGAAAACTACAACGTCACCGCCGCCGAAAAGCTCATCCCGGCCTGCGACCTGTCCGAGCAGATCAGCCTTGCCTCCAAGGAGGCCTCCGGCACCGGCAACATGAAGTTTATGCTGAACGGTGCGCTGACCCTGGGCACCATGGACGGTGCCAACGTGGAGATCAGCCAGCAGGTGGGCGAGGAGAACATCTATATCTTCGGCCAGACCTCCGATCAGGTCATCCACCGCTACGCCGTGGGCGATTACGACCCTGCCCAGTGGGTGGAGGGCGATGCCAACATCCGCCGCGCCATCAGCTTTCTCACCGGGCCGGAGATGCTGGCCGCCGGCCATGCCGAAAACCTGACCCGCCTGCATGATGAGCTGATCCACAAGGACTGGTTCCAGACCCTGCCGGACTTCAACGCCTACGTTGTGCGCAAGGGACAGGCCATCAGCGATTACGCCTGCGACCCCATGGGCTGGCGGCGTAAGTGCCTTGTGAACATTGCCAAGGCGGGCATGTTCTCCTCTGACCGCACCATTGCCGAGTACGACCGCGATATCTGGCATCTGGGCAAATAATCGTTTTTGAGAACCTGCGTTTCTCCTTTATTTTCTCATAGGCTGCTGCACAAAGCTGTGCGGCAGCTTTTTTGTTTCCGTGCCAACAAGAAACGCCGCTGCACGGCTGTGCAGCGGCGTTTGATTGTTCAGTTGATGAAAACCGGAACGGAAGCGGGATCAGTCCTCGCTCTCCGCTTCTTCCTCGTCATCCTCATCCGTATCACGCGGCTTATAGAAGATGCCGCTCAGGAAGATGCTGACAAAGTACAGCAGCACCATGGGGAAAGCCACCATGCACTGGGACACGATGTCCGGCGGGGTGACCACAGCAGCGATGAAGAAGATGACCACGATGGCCACGCCGCGCACCTGCTTGAGGATCTGCGGGTTGATGATGCCCATCTTGGAAAGGATGATGGTGATCAGCGGCATCTCGAACACACAGCCAAAGATGATGAACATGGTCAGGCAGAGGTTGACGTAGCTCTCGATACTGGTCGTGGTCTGGATGTACTCTGCACCTTCGATGCCGGTGCTGAGGAACCGCAGCATGAACGGCATCATGAGCTTATAGGCGAACAGCACGCCCACGCAGAACAAAATCAGACCCAGCAGCATGACCAGCTTGAAAAAGGTGCTCTCGCTCTTTTTCAGACCCGGCTTTGCAAAGGCGTAGATGTTGTAAAAGGCCACAGGCACCGTTACCACCACACCGGCCAGAATGGACACCCGGAAATACTGCATCAGTTTTTCCTGCGGGGCAATGGACACGAACTGGTAATAGTCGCGGCCCATGGCGGTAAGCAGATCGATCAGACGGTCTGCATACGCCAGCGAGACCACCACGCCCACCACAAACACCACCGCGCAGATGATGAGCCGGTTCCGCAGTTCTTTCAGATGGCCGGTCAGCGTCATGCTGCCGTCCTCTGCCATGACTTCGGCTTTCTTTTTGCGCTTTTTGTTTGTAGCCACAATTACTCCTCGTCTTCGTCCTTCTTATCAGCCTTCTTCACGGTCTCCTCGGACTGCTCGGCGTCATCGTCCTCCATGCCCTTCTTGAAGCCGTTGATGGTCTTACCGAACATCTTGCCCAGCTTCGGCAGGTTCTTGGGTCCAAAGATCAGCAGAACGACAACCAGAATGATCAGCAGCTCATTAGTACCAATACGCATAATAAATATCTCCTTTTTCTTGCCGCGCCGCGTGGCGGGCGTATTACAGAATGTATCTGGCAACCGCGGGCGCGGGTGCATCCAATAAGTAGTTAGTCCTGCGGCAGGATATCGTTCTGGCGGGGGTCCTCCTCGGGCTGTTCGGCGGCAGGGGCCGCTTCGGCAGCAGGCTGTGCCGGGGCAGCCTCGGCAGCTTCTGCGGGAGCAGCTTCCTCAGCCGGGGCTTCGGCAGGCTGGGCCTTCGGCTGCTGCTCGGGCGGGATGACCGGCTCGGCCTTCTCGGTGGGGGCATCCTCGGCCAGTTCTTCCACCGGCTCCTCGGTCAGGTCCACCACTTCCTCAGCCTCGGCGGCCTTCTTCTCGGCCTCCTCCTTGCTGGTCTTGCCAATGCCGGTAAAGCTCTTGGTCACATCCTTCACGCTGTTGTCGATATCCTTCTTGATATCGGTCAGCGGGGCAACGGCTTCCTTGAGGGGAGCCTGGATCTCATTCAGCGGTTCCACCACGTTCTTCTGGATCTCCTCGGAAGCAGCGCCGGTGTACTTTTTCAGCTCGCGGAGCATCTTGCCCAGCTTTTTTGCGTAGACAGGCAGCTGATCCGGGCCGATGAACACGAACGCCACGATCACGACCACGACAAGTTCCCAAAAACCAATTTTCATAATGATCCAATTCCTTTCCTGTGCGGGCCGGGCCATCCAGCGCCGATGCTCTGACCGGGGGCGTTTTGCGCCCCGGCAAAGGCAGCCGCGTTTCGGTTTCCCTCGCTGTGTTTCGCCCGTATCCACCTTGGGTCCTGCGCTTTTGCGCATTTGTTGCCCTACTTATACCGAAAAGTGGTGAACTCATTCTGAATATTATGTGAACGTTTTATGAACAAGGCAGTTTTGCGGGCAGTTTTCTCTACGGCGCATATTTTATTTTTGTTTTATTACGGTTTGGATAGGATACAACAAATCTCCCCCACAGCAAAAGTGCCGCCGCACGGCAATTCGTGCGGCGGCACTTCAGCTTTTCAGGGGTTATGCTTCGGTGTTCTGGTCAAACAGGCCCTTCTGTTTTGCCTTCTCCCAGGTCAGGCAGACGCGCAGCTTGCTTACAGGGAAGGCGGGGTGGAACTTCAGTTCGCCCTCAATGCTGTCGTCTTCCTTCATCAGCTCCTGCTCCACAGCCCAGCGGGCGGCCTTCTGGGCGCCTTCGTCCTCGGCGCTGAGGTCGCTGTAGAGATTTTCGTCGCTCATGGTCTCAGGTTCGGGCTTGCCTGCGCGTTCCCACATCAGCTCTGCCAGCGCAATGCGGTTTGCGGGCATGGCCGCATCGTCCATCTGGGTGATGCGGTACAGGCCGGTGCCCACTTCGTAAGCGCCCACCACGGCAATGCCGCCAATGACCACACCGGCTACGATATCGCCGCCGTGGTCGTCGTCACCCGTGCCGGGGTCAATGATGATGTCCTGGTACTCTGCGGTCACGATCAGGTCATCGTCCGGCATTTTAAAGGTACCGGTGCCAGGGTTCTCGGGATTTTTTTCGACCTGAATATCCACTTCCTGCAGGCCCGAAGCGGTGACCTTCTCAAATTTCCAGCCGGAGAACTCCTTGCCCTCGGGGGCAGTGTTTGCAGTCAGGGTCACTTCGGTGTCTTTTGCGATCTAGTCCAGCTTGCTCAGCGGGCCGTCTGCCGTTGCGGCGGTGGCGTTCACGGCCGTCACCGTATAGCCGGTACGCTGGGCAAGGTAGCGGTAATTGCCTGCTTCATCGTAGGCCACGACATAGGTCTTGCCGTTTGCGTCCACATTGTTGCTGATGAGGTTCAGCTTGTCCTGCCCGTCCGCACTCGTGGTGATCTGGCGGCCGTCTTTAGCATTTGCACAGCCCACCGTAACAACATCGGTATAGTTTTGGTCAATGGTAATGGTCTGGTCTGCACCAAGATAGATATCGTTCTTGTTGTTTGCAAAAGCGGTCTCTTTCAGAGAAGCTTTGCCGCCAAGCACTTCAATGCCTTTCGGGCTTTTTTTTATCGTGCCACCATTAAGTTCAATGCTGCTGTTGGTCGTCTCACCTTTGATTGCTGTACTATTGGGAGCAGTAACAGTGCCATCGTTCAAATACAGTTTGCCGGTATTCTGAATTGCCGCATGAACTGCCGATGTTGTACTATACTTTCCTCCGTCAATGTACATCGTTCCGCCGTCATTGCGAATCGTGATTTCATCCGAGCTTGCGTCAACCCTGTTCAGGTCTGTTCTGCTGCTTGAATTGAAATTCCAGACCGCAGCTTCCACTCTCTCACTCGGCTTGCCATCACAAATAAATTCGCAATCATTCGCCACCACATAGCTTCCGATATTCACCAGCGGATGCGCTCTCACGCCGACAGCCTTGACGTTGTTCAGCGTCAGCTTCTTTCCTTGTGCAATGATCGTATTCCATATTTCAGATTTATATGTGCCGCCGGTAATTGTTGTTTCGCCGGTAGCATTAAACAGCTGTACAAAATGTGTTCCATATCCCGTACCATCAACCGTGTAGTCGCCGCTATTGTTGATCTGCATCGTACCGGCTTTTTCAGCATACAGCAAATAGCCATTCGTAAACGTTATATTTCCCGTAATATTGATTGTCAGATCATCATCTGTAACGATGCGGTACTGAGAAAGCCACATAACAATGCTGCAATCCGCAGCATCGCCGCAATCCGCACTATCCGTCGAAGTTCCTGCTGCACTACAGATCACAGAAATTCTTCAAGATCTGCAGACCGATATCTCCGCTTTTCTCCGGATGGAACTGGCACGCAAACACATTACCATGCTCCACCGATGCATGAATCGGTACAATATACTCTGTTGTCGCAGCCACATCCTCCGGATGATCCGCCTTCAGATAATAGGAATGCACGAAATACACATACGGATCCTGACCAATGCCCTGAAACAATCCGGCACCTTCCCGGATCTTCAAAGAATTCCATCCCATATGTGGAATCTTATAACCCTCCTTCGGAGGAATAGAAACAATCTCTCCGTCCAGAACACCAAGTCCCTCCACTCCCGGAGACTCATCACTGCTACGGAACAAAAGCTGCAATCCCAGACAAATTCCCAAAAACGGCGTTCCTGCCGCTGTCACCTGACGGATCACATCCACCAGTCCGAACCGGTGAAGCTTCTCCATGGCATCGCCAAATGCACCAACCCCCGGAAGGATCACCTTATCTGCTCCAAGGATCGTCTCCGGATCTCTTGTCACAACACACTCCTGTCCAAGGAAAAGCAAAGCCTTCTCCACACTCTTCAGATTGCCGGCGTCATAATCGATTATAGCTATCATTGTTGTATATCACCTCTGTTGTCGTTGTTTTGTATGGTAAAAGTGTACCACATACGGGGAGGGTTGTCGATATGGTTATTACAGGTGAGGGTTTATCCTAATCGTGTAAATCCACAAATTAATACCTTTCTGGCCAAGTCTTTTTACTTTTTCTAGTATCTTTGCCTTTTTTTATAGCAACAAAACCGCCATGAAGATGGACTCTCCACAATGGCTCATTTAATTGTTACTATTTCTTTTTGCTTTCCATTTTTCTTGACAAACAATACTTTTGCCTATATTATAGATGTTAGAAAGAAACGAAGTTTACTACCGTACAGCTATTGCTCATGCGGCTTGCTCGTTTCTTTTTTGGTTCTTACCAAATCATAAAGATAGAGCTTTCCATCTGCATCACATCTTACAAGCATTCTCGCTTCAAAAATGTTATATCGTTCCAAATTGCCCTCCTCATCATAAACAGGTATCCCAAATCTTGTATTATGGCGATACCAGCCAAATTTTGCTTTAGCACCATATTTATTACTGTAATCCGGATACTCCGATTTATCTGAGGCAATTTGAATCAGCTCACCAATAGCCGGTGTAATGTTAGCTTTTGCCTTCATATTTGCACCTTTCAAGCCCTTTGTATCATTTGAGTGGCTGAACTCATCCGGGAAATCAGAACCGATATAAATCTTCTCTGAGGTTTCTGCTATTTCAAAGTATTCTCCAATATACTCTTTCAGATACCACTCTATCTCATTCCAATTTATCCCTTTCCTGGACTTGAACCTTATATCATTGATAAGGGCAATTTTAGACCCATCCAAATCCGTTATAATGCGGACACTTTTATTCATATAGCCCGTCCTTTTAATTTCGTATCAGACATATTTCGACATCTGATACGATTCTACCTTAGAAAGCACAAATATACTGTGAGTTCTTCTGCTTTTCCCTCTCTTCCTAAAATGATGCCCTATGAACACACTCGAAGTCTTGACTTTGCTGTTGGTAGTTTTTGTGGTTCTATCTTACATAGATAATCATAATAATAACAAAATAGTATCTCACCTCTGATCTTAGGGGCATACCGATGAACCGCCAAATCCATCACAACTGCATTAAATTCTACCAGTCAGCCGCCAGACCAACCATAACTGTATAAGTACAATATACCAATATTATAATATAGCTTGGCATATTCCCATTTCTACATCACCGATTCCATTTTCCAGTTCTATGCACATTCCTTCACACATAAACGAGTTCGGTATTCATACAACCATTTATGATCCAATATACGATCTATACACAATTCCGTAAGACTAATATCATCCTGCTCTGTCACAAGCAAATCTTCCATATGCATTCCCAACAATTTGCTCAATACATAAAGATGGTCTACCGATGGTAATACATTTCCCCTAAACCATCGATATATCGGCTGTGGGCAAGATAAATGCAATATCTTCTGTATATCCTTAACTGTGTATCCGCCCTTTTTAATTGTCTCTTTCAACAAAATTCCTGTTTTCGTCATGTCAATATTTTTATACATAAGTATTCATCTCCTTCAGCAAAATTCTCCTTCCGTCCAATCAAATGGATAATCCGGATCTTCCCAATATTTTATATGAGTCCAATGTCTTTCATATATCTTAAAACGTCTGCACGCCTGCCTTTCTCCTTCGTTATAAAGCCTGTGACAAAATGGTGTGTATATCTCTGCTTCCTGCTCGGTACACGGTACCGTGTGTAATGTTGCTCTACGATCATTAAATAAAGTATCTGCTTTATACACCCATTTGAAAGGTTCCGGTTTACACTGACTATGTCTGTAGATTCTGTCCTGGTACTGTTTCCATGTATACTTCTTGCCATATTCATCATAAATTCCAACTATATTATTGTTTTTCAAACAAAAGTCTTCAAGTTCTTTAAATGTTCTGATTTTCCTATGTTTTTGAAACAACGGACGCCATCCTATGCTTAATTTATTAAGATGGACTTGATAACCAAGGTATGGTTCATCTACAATTTGATATTCTTCATCTGTAAATCCATAATCTTTTTCAACAGCAAAATACTCTCGCATCAGCTTCTTACTTTTGCTCATCAAATAAAAATTCGTTCCCATAAAATATCCTCCTTTTTCATTTAATGATACCTTATGGAAAACATAATTGCATTGGACTTTTAGTCCAAAATCACCCCATTATCATTTCTCGTAGTCGTTCCGGTTGTGTGCTTTTCGTAAGCCTTTCACCACTTCATAATCTGAGACTTTTGTTAGATTGGTCCCTCTGTCTTGTGGCACATATCAGAAATCTCTGATGTATTCTTCAAATCTTTAATCGGAATTATTTGTGGCATAGCATACACCTCCTTAATTATGGTATAATTATATTCTTTTTCAATCTCTTTATTCACCATCTACAATTTCAGTTTCCAGCCTGCTTTACCACATCCCTGATTGTAAATCCCAGACTCACCGCGAGCAAAAGCAAATATCCCGTAATCCCTGCCACATTCTTCCAATAAACCTGAATGCTGCTTCCATCGATCACGCCATCCCGGAATATATTCCGTATCGCCATATCGCCGATCAAAACTCCTGCCGCAATTCCGATCAGCAGATAAATTCCGATCTGTATCCAGGCAACCGTATAAATCTTTCCTTTTGAAAATCCCAATATTCGTAAAGTCTGAAATTCTTTTCGTCGGGAATAAAGCATTCCTCTCGCTGAATTGAGCCAGCCAATCCCAGCAACCAGGCTCAGCATTCCAAGCACCAGCCGGATCATGACAGATCTCTGTTGGAAGATCTGATCTTCCTGCTTCATCCTCTCATGATAATCCATCCATGTAATCTGTTGGTTTTCCCCGGATATCTCCTCCAATACCGTTTTCGCCGATTCCTGGCGTCCCCAGATATAAAAGAATGCCTCCCCGGTTCCTCCCAGAGCCGGATCTGCAGCTTCCTTTTCATTCACATCGTTCACGTCAATATACGTCTGGTCTTCCGTATCCAAACCCGCCATGAGATTATTGGCTGCCTCCAGAATCACATATGTCTTTTTCTTTTTGAGCAGACCAGCCCCCAGAGTGATCTTGTCTCCCTCATGATATCCCTTGCTTTTCATGGTTTCCGGAGTCATGACAATGTAGTCCGTTTCGTTTCCTTTCCACTTGTTTTTGTAAAAGGAGGCATGAATGCGGAAATATTCCTTAAGATCCGTTGCATATAAAATCCGGATATTATCCGGTATTTTTTTGCATCCCCAGGAGTTCACACGTATCTGATAGTAACCGGTAGTTTCTGCCCCCTTTCGGATCCGGTCGGCATATTTTTGAACCTGATCAAAGGGGATCCACTGTGTATCATCTATCCAGTCTGCCATGTAATCGGCTTCGTGGGTAATGGATTTCACATAAGCCATATCATTGCTCTGGAGAAGTCCAAGAAAACTCAGCCCCACATAAGAAAACATAGTAAGCAGTGCAATGATCAAAATAATAAAAAAGTTCTGTGCAAGCTTTGGCAAAGCCAGCTTTACTGCCAGATATCCCGGCGTACCGATTATCCGGCGAAGCCATGTCATACGTGGTCTGAATCGGCTCACCTTATAACTTCCTATTTCCTGAAAGACCTGAATCGGCAGTACGCTTTGACCACGAATAAAAAAGAACAGCACAATGCCGTTAAAAAGTATAAAGATCAGACCTGTAATCCCAAAGAGACTTCCCCATTGGATCGTCACATTTCCTTCAAAAAGATTTAGTTTATGATTAAGCATTGATAAAAGATAGCGGTCAAAGAAAACAGTGCAAAGCATCCCCAGACCACAGCCGATCAGACTCAAAAATAATGACATCACACTGAAAAACAGGGATATCTGTTTCTTGGATGCACCAACCGTACGCATCACTGCCATATCCCGCCGATATTTTCGAAGATATTCATGGAAATTACTTACAATAAACATTCCACTGATCAGCACGACAACACCGGAAAGCATCTGTATCATTGCCTGAAAGATTTTGAACAATTTTTTCACCGTTTCATCCTCTTTCACTGTAACCACTGAAAAATTTCCGGACATTTTCTCTAAACGACTGCTAAGCCCTGAAGTCTCCTCATCGGGACACTGCAGAAGCACATAATTGCACTGCCCCTTGCCATCTCCCAGAAATTTATGAAGCGCATCCCGCTCCATGATCACCATACACCTTCTCTGATCTGTATACGAATCATTTCGCAGAATCTCTCCTACTTCAAATGTCTTTTTGCCTATTTGAAAGGTATCTCCCTGTCCCACCTGATATTTTCTTGCCAGATATTCATTGATAACCACTTTGCTGCCCTTTACCGGAAAAGAATATTTATAACGGCTCCGGTTAATGGCATCATCCTTCACTCCCAATGCATAAATATCCTGATCTTCTTCCATCTCCCGGTAAAATCCGTCCGTATAACCGGTGATCTGATCCAGTGCTTTGATCTTTTTGATTTCCTCAGACGTAAAATAGCTTCCATCCTCCGTGGAAACTCCTATCTGAAAATCTCCATATTCTTCCAGAACTCCCTCTTCATATTTCTGTTTTGCATTTGCAGAAAGCTGAAACATACTGACACAAAGAAAATCCGCAAAAAAGATGCTTAAAATACAGGTTATCGTTAAAAAACGGCTTCTCTTCAGAAATGTGACGGCAAGCTTCACAATACACTGCATACCATCACCGCCCTTTCTTCAGGGACAACATCTTAAATTTATCAACAATCCGGTCCATATCATTCCCGTTTTTCTGACAACAATACTCATCACGAACCAGTCCGTCATGCAAAAACAGAATGCGGTCGGTATATGCTGCCACCATGGCATCATGCGTCACAATGATAATGCTGTGATCCTTCTCCTGCTGCAGCTCGAGAAAAAGCTGCATGATCTCAATCGAGGTATTGTAATCGAGATTGCCAGTAGGTTCATCCGCTAACAACAGCTTGGGTTCCGTGATCAATGCCCTCGCTATGGCAACACGCTGACGCTGTCCACCGGAAAGCTCTGTGACAGCATTCTTTTTCTTATCGAGGATTCCCACCTTCTCCAACATCTGATCTGTCTTCTCCCAGATGACACGATTCTTTTCCCCGGCAAGCATCAGAGGCAGTGCTACATTCTCCTCCACCGTCAGATCCTGGATCAGATTAAAATCCTGAAAGATAAATCCGATCTGTTCTGCACGGATCCTGGTCGCCGCCGGCTCTGTCCCGTAATCTTTTCGAAGCTCCCCATTCAGCCGGATTTCTCCTTCATCGGCTGCATCCATTGCTCCAAGGATATGTAACAGTGTACTCTTGCCGGAGCCGCTGCTTCCCATGACTGCGAGCATTTCCCCCTGCTCCAGCGATAAGGACACTCCACGCAGAGCCTCAAACGATTCCTTTCCCGTTGTGTAGCTCTTGTGAATATTATTCACCTTTAAAATAGTTTCGCTCATTGATCCATTCCCCCTGGCAATCTGCCACTACCAGATTCCTTTCCCCGTATTTTATCGATATACCACCTTTACACCATACTTTTTTGCCTGTCGTTTAAGCCAGTTACGATCCTTTACAGCAAGCTTTTTGCTGGCAATGATCTTTTCAACCGGTTTCTTTGTTTCCCTGCGGATATATCTTCCGGTTTCGATATCATACCACCAGAAATATTTTCCATTCATCAGATTGATGACATTTTTCTTATGAATGTTTTTGTAATTTCTGCTCTGTGACAAGTCTGCCACCCGGATCGGATTGCCATCAAAAAGACTTCTATAATAGTTTGATTCACTGGAAAGCTGCTCATTGTATCCTTTGCTCCAGATATCAGCATCCGGCAGAGAAATCTTTGTAATCTTATTGTTACGGCAGGAAAGCCATAATAAGTTTTTATTCCGACGCAGATCAAGCCTTTTCAAACGGTTCCCGGCAGCCTGAAGATTACGCAGCTTTGTCATTTTAGACAGATTGAGTGTCTTTAGACTATTTTTATGTACATCCAGCAAAGTCACCGGACTTTTCGTGGTGCAGATCAGCTTTGTCAGCTTGTTATTACCGCACATTACACTGCTTAACGATGGAAGTCGGCTGATATCGAGCTGTAACAGCTGGTTAAAAGAGGCATCCAATGCCATCAGTCCTTTATTCTGACGGATGTTTAACGTTGTAAGCTGATTAAACGAACAGTTGACTATCTCAAGCTGTGTATTCTGACTGAGATCAAGCTGTGTCAATTGATTATGTCCACACCCCAGATTGGTCAGCTTTTTGTTCTGGCTAAGATCCAGTTCTCTTAACTGATTGCCATTACACTGCAGCGTAAGCAGCTCTGTATTCTTACTGACATCCAGTGTATCCAAAGTCGGCGAGTCGCAATATAAGCCACGCAGTCCCGTGCAGCCGGATACATCCAGATGATTTACCTTTGTCACAGCCACACCGGATGCCACCCGTGCGACCTCTTCCACACCATACTCTGTTTCCACATAATACGGTCCCCAGCCCGTGCTGAGATCCCCCTCATAAAAGCCCGGGAAGGAAAGCCTGTCTAAGCCTTCGCCGGACACCTGCAGCGTATCGATCACGGAGTCGGTCAGATATATTTCCTGCAATGACTGCGGCATATGATCGATCACCAGCCTGTTGCAGGACACTCCTGCCAGTGCAAGCTTCTGACAGGCAGTCAGATTTTCCAGTCCTCTGGTATCGGCAATATCCTTTCCGGTCAGATCATTGCCGGATATGATCTTATCGTAGTACAGATAATCGCTGTATAATGGTGATACCGCCAGCGTATCTTTTCCTTTCAGCTTGCAAGACGCATTCGTAAGACAGGTTATGTTCTGAATCTCCTTCTCCGACAGGATTCCGTCTCCATTCACATCGTAAAGCGGCGTCTTCATCAGATTTCTAAGCCATTCTGATGGGAAATTCTGCTCGTTGACCACCAGATCAGCCGCCATGGCTTTTCCTGTCATCCCTCCCATGGCAAATGTCATCGCAAGTGCCAGTACAAACGTGATTCTTTTCCATTTCATTTTCATAAAGTACCTCCTCTTCTGTAAAAATCCCCAACTGCTTTCCCTTACATGATACTATAAATGTATTAAATCCATTCTGCAAGCAAATTATGGCAGATCTATGACACAAACGCGATATATGTCAAATATTCGAAATAATATCATATCTGCGCACATTATATTGAAAAAACAGGTCTGGAATTTCGTCATTCCAGACCTGTCGTAATATCTTATTTTCCAATCGGATTCTGTTATTTCACAGTCTTTTTATTTTCCGATCTTCATTGATTTCTTATAACCTGTTTTGGCGGTAAAGAGCTTCTTGTAAGCCTTTACATTCTTTCCACAGGAAATCTTTGCCTTTGCGGAAATGCCCTTGACTGCATTCTTACCAACCTTTGTAAGCCCGGTGGACTTGATCACGATCTTCTTTAAGGCTTTGTCCTTGGCAAATGCTTCCTTTCCGATGGAGGTTACATTCTTGCCGATCGTGACCTTCTTCAGCGCACTGCAGCCTGCGAACGCCTTATCGGAAATCGCTGTCACACGGAAGGAATAGGTTGTTCCATCTGCAGTCGTCTTAACCGTTGCCGGTACTGCTGCCGTCTTAAGCTTCTTGCTTGCCGGTGCCTTGAGTGACACTGTCTTTTTCGCCGCATCTGTCACCACATAAGTCATTCCCTGTGCCGTAAAGCTGTATCCCTTCTGAACAGAAGGTGCTACAGGTGCTGCCGGCTGATCCTGTGATGGTGCTGTCGATGGCACTGCTGTTGCCGCAGGACTTGGTGCCGGCTCCTGTGATGGTGCTGCTGACTGCTCCGGTTCCCGGCTCGGCGACGGGCTTGGTGTGCCAATATCAGGTACTACATTTTCGGTCAGCTCTGTCGGGAGCTCTTCCTCCGGAAGTCCTGTTTCTGTTCCAACCTTCGGAGTCGTCGTTACTTCCTCTCCGTTATATACGGAACCAATGACTGCTACTGCATCTACAGCAAGACCGCCGCTTGCAACCTCAATGGATACCGTATGCTCTGCATCCTCAAGACCGTCGATCTGATATGCCGTACACATATTGTCCGCAGCCCAAAGCTTTGCTCCCTTCGCATAGCTCTCGCCATCCACAGTTACATTTAATGTTCCTGCATCTGCCTTGTTGCAGCCTAACAACTCAAGACCTGTTCCCTTAAAGGTATAAGTAAGCTTTGCGCCTGTTCCCGCGCTGTAGGCAGCACTTCTCTGATAAGTGAACATTCCCTGATTTGCACAGGTAAAAGACCATCTGTTGTTGTAGATCAGCTTTGCATTCTTCTCCGGTGTCAGATCATAGGTCTCCATGTTATCAAGATACTCATTGTAATATGGTGCATAGCCCTTGATCTTTGTTACTGCCAGATTATCAAATCTTGTATACGTGTTGCCGCTACCGATCGCCACACGACCTGAGGTGATCGGATTGCTGTCCTCATAGGTTGCAACAAGTACATCATTGATATATGCCTTGATCACATTGCCCTCGCCGCGGAGCTTAAGCTGGAACCATGTTCCCGGTGCCACCTGCTTTGCATCAACGGAGCCTGTCAGAAGCTCTGTTGCCTTTGAGGAGGTGGAGCCCATCTTTGCACGGTACAGAATCCATGTACCGTCATCGTTTACCTTGAGTGAATATCCGGCACAGTTGGAAAGATTCTGTGTTCTTCCTGTCTCACGGATACCGATCTGTGCATACTGCTTCTCTGCCTCACGTTCAAACAATGCATCAATGGATGCGGTGTAGTTTGTCCAGCGGTAGTCACCGATCAGCGTCACAGGATCACCACTGTTCCATGCTGTTCCCACGCCGGTAGACTGCTTATCCACCTGCTGGCGCAGCACATGGTTACCGTTGCAGCTCTTATATACCTCAAATGCACCGTTTAAGGTGTGCGTGTAACGTGCCATTGCACCCTTCTGTCCTCCACGGGATTCGATGTAATCCTCGGTCTCTCCGGTGAAGCCGCCCTTTCCGTCAAGAACAGGCACTGTCTTACCGGTATACTCAAAATCATCTGCATATAAATATCCATCGTCAACATTCTGTACATCACCGGTCGCATCAGTATCAAGTACGGTACGCTCTCCCTCTACCGGCATTGCCTTTGTATGCTCCTCGCTGTCGGATACGTCAAGAGAGGTAACGGTTACTGCTGAGTTTGGTTTTACCTCAAAGGAATATACGCCATTCTCATCGGCAGACAGCTCCTGAATGCATTTCATATAGTTTTCATTGAATGCACCTTCATCGGCAGCTCTTGTCTCCCAGAGCTCTAATTTCTGATCAGCCGCTAACTTCATGTTCTTCGTCTGAAGAGTGTAGGTCATCGGATACTCGCTGTGATCGTCAATGACAGCGAGT
>ERZ773158.1534-NODE-1534-length-20400-cov-7.006537_pt1 | contig 20400 bp, 16 predicted proteins | sample MGYA00511918_ERZ773158 | MGnify/ENA primary metagenome ERZ773158 (study PRJEB29015, sample SAMEA2737876) | human gut metagenome | biome: human gut; feature: human-associated habitat; material: faeces | place: China | collected 2012 ...
AGCAGCTCAATGGCAATGCGTCCCCGGCAGGGGCAGCTGCGCCTCCCCGACCTCCTGCGCGAGCTTCTGCATGTGCTCGTGCTTGCCGCCGCGCTCCAGCGCGGTGACGCCGGTGCGGCAGAGCTCCAGAATGTTGTAGCCCTTGAACATGGTCAAAAAGGCGTCGATCTTGTCCGGCTTGCCGGTCAGTTCAAAAATCATGCTGTCGGGCGACAGGTCGATGATCTTTGCCTTGTAAATGCTGGAAATCTCCCGCAGCTCGGCGCGGTTCTGGTTGTCGCACTCTACCTTTAAAAGCAGCAGTTCGCGCTGCAGACTCTTGTCGGGGTCCAGCTCAAAGATCTGTCGGGTGACCTCAAGGCGCTCGGTCTGTAAAATCAGCTGGTTCAGCGCCTGTTCGGTGCCGCGCAGTGTGACCGTGATGCGGCTGACCGAGGGGTCATTCGTGGCGGATACCGTCAGGCTGTCGATGTTGAAGCCGCGGCGGCAGAACAGGCTGGAAATGCGCGCCAGAACGCCGTTGCTGTTGTCAACCAGCAGGCTGATGACCCGCCGGGTGTTGTTGTTCTGTTCCATGCGTGTCACCTCATTCCATGATGATGTCGTTGACGGTGCCGCCGCCGGGAATCATCGGCAGGACCTTTTCGTCCTTGCCGATGCGGCAGTCGATCCAACTCGGGCCCTTTTGCTTCATCGCGTCGGCGAACGCCGCCTTGAACTCGGCGGGCGTCGCAGCGCGGTAGCCTTTGGCCCCGAAGCCCTCGGCCAGCTTGACAAAGTCGGTCTTGCGGTGCGGGTCTGTGTCGGAGTAGCGCTTCTCGTAGAAGGTCGTCTGCCACTGGCGCACCATGCCGAGCACCTGATTGTTGAAAATTACCGTGATGATGGGCAGGTCGTAGCTGACGGCAGTGCAGGCCTCGTTCAGGTTCATGTGGAACGAGCCGTCGCCCGTCAGCATGACGACGCGGGCATCCCTGCCCAGCGCCATCTGTGCGCCGATGGCCGCGCCGTAGCCGAAGCCCATTGTGCCCAGACCGCCGCTGGTCAGGAAGCCGCGGGATTTCGTGTGGTGCAGATACTGCGCTGCCCACATCTGGTGTTGGCCGACGTCGGTGACGTAAACGGCCTCGGGACCTGCCTGATTGCAGATCTCATCAATGATCTGGTGCGGCTTCAGCTCAGTGTCGCTGTCCACAGGCTTGTAGTCGTTCTTCTGCCAGCCGCGAATCTGCTCCATCCAGAGCTTGTGTTCGGTCTTTTCGACGTAGGGCAGAATGGCCTGCAAAATGTAGCTGGCGTCGCCGGTCAGGCTTAAATCGACGTCCACATTCTTGCCCAGCTCGCTGGGGTCAATGTCGATCTGGATGATTTTCGCGCGCTTGGCGAAGCTGTCGGGGTTCAGCGCCACGCGGTCACTGAACCGTGTGCCCACGGCGATGACCAAATCGGCCTCGTCAATGGCTTTGTTGGCGGCGTAGCAGCCGTGCATACCCAGCAGCCCTAAGTTGTGCGGCTCACCGTAGCTGAGGACACCGGCGGCCATCAGGGTGTAGGTGGCGGGCATGCCGGTCTTTTCCAGCAAATCGCGCAGGGGCTGGCAGCCCGCCGCACTGCGGACGCCGCCGCCGAAGTAGACAATCGGGCGCTCCGACTCGTTGATCATCTGAGCGGCCTTTTTGACGTCCTCCTCATTATACCGGGTCACGGTGCGGATGAGCTCGGGAGCCTTGGAGGTGAACTCACAGGAGGCAGCCGTGATGTCCTTTGGAATATCGACGAGGACGGGCCCTTTGCGGCCCGACTGCGCAATGCGGAAGGCTGCGCGCATCGTGTCGGCCAGGTCCTCGACCCGGCGCACCGTGTAGTTGTGCTTCGTGATGGGCATCGTGATGCCCTCAATGTAGGCTTCCTGAAAGGAGTCCTTGCCCAGCAGCGTTGTGGCAACGTTGCCGGTGAAGGCGACCATCGGCACGCTGTCCATGTAGGCTGTGGCAATGCCGGTGACGAGGTTCGTGGCACCGGGGCCGCTGGTGGCCAGCACAACGCCGGTACGGCCCGTGGCGCGGGCGTAGCCGTCTGCCGCGTGGGACGCGCCCTGCTCATGGGCGGTCAGCACATGGCGGATGCGGTCCGAATTTTTATAAAGTTCATCGTACAGATTCAACACTGCGCCGCCGGGATAGCCGAACAGGGTGTCAACGCCCTGCTCGACCAGCACTTCGACGAAGATCTGTGAACCGGTCAATTTCATGTTTCTGCTCCTTCCTGGTTTTAGCACGGCCTGCCGGGGGTCTGTGGGGCGGGGTGACCTCACCCCGCCGCGGCGGCCTCCCGTAAGAGGGGCAAAGGATAAAACAAAACAGGCTTTGCCCCTTGTATTCCAAGAGACAAAGCCTGTATATAGCTCTGCGGTACCACTCTTATTGGGGCAGTGCCCCCACCTCATGGGCCTCCAACAAGGCCCGGCACTGTAACGGGTGCGCCCGTACCGCCCTACTGTGATTTCGGGCGGTCTGCTCCGGGATCAGTTCGCGGTCTGCTGCCCTGCTGCCTTGCACCGACCGGCAGCTCTCTATAGGGTGCGGGACCGTTACTAACTTCCCATCCACGCATTGTCTGGATGTGTGATAAACTATACCGTACTTTTGCAAATTTGTCAAGACTTGTTTGAAAATTCTGCAACAAATCTTGCAACTTTTTGCCACGGCGTTTATACTGGTGGTAAAGAGTGTATCTCTTGGGAAAGGAATATGAATATGCTTCGTAATGAATGGCTGGCCCATCTGGATGGGCTTGTGGTGTTCCGCGGTCTGCTGGCGGCGGAGCCGCTGCGCTCTCTGCACGCGGCGCTGGCGGCGGATGAGGACGCCCTGACGGGCGCTGTCGCCGCGTTTGAGGCGGCGCTGTTTGCCCGCGGCACCAACTGGACCGAGGCCCTGCTGGATGCCGTGCTCGAGGAGGAAAACCTCTGCCTGCGTGTGGCAGCCGGGCAGGATGCCGGGCCCGTGCTGGAGGCTGCGCTGAACAGCGAGCTGGACTTTTTGCAGACGCTTGGCCGTGCGCCGCTGGACGAGGTGTTCCCCGGCGCGGCAGTGTTCCTGCCGCGGTGGGAGACAACGCCCGACGCCGACTACCACGCGGCCTATGAGGCGCGCCGTGCGGCCATGGGCCAGAAGGGCTACGGCATGTTTGCCCGCCACCATGTCTTTGCGCTGGAGGACGGGCATCTGGTGCCGGTGCGCTACCCCGATCCGCAGCGTCTGAGCGAGCTGCCCGGCTACGAGCAGGAGCGCGAGAAGGTCATTGCCAACACCCGCGCCCTGCTGGAGGGCCGCCCGGCCAATAACGTGCTGCTCTACGGCGACGCGGGCACGGGCAAGTCCAGCACGGTCAAGGCAATTGCCAACGAGTTTGCGCCCGACGGCCTGCGCCTGATCGAGGTGAAGAAGAACCAGCTCTACCAGATCCCCGCCCTGATGGACGAGCTGGCAAAGAATCCGCTGAAATTCATCCTCTTTATTGATGACTTGAGCTTTGCCTCCAACGATGACAACTTTGCGGCGCTGAAGGCGATCCTAGAGGGCGGCGTCGGCGGGCGCAGCCATAATGTGGCGGTCTACGCCACAAGCAACCGCCGCCACCTCGTCAAGGAGACGATGGCGGACCGCAGCGGCGACGACCTGCACGCGATGGACACCCGGCAGGAGCTTATGAGCCTGTCGGCCCGGTTCGGCCTGACGGTGACGTTCCAGCAGCCTGACAAGGACCGCTATGACCGCATCCTGCTGGAGCTGGCGAAGCAGTACAATGTCCAGATGCCCAGCGACCAGCTCTTTATCAAGGGTGCCGCCTTTGCCCTGCGCGCCGGTGGCCGCAGCCCGCGCGTAGCCAAGCAGTTTGTGGAGCTGCTGGCGGCGGGCGTCAAGGTATAAAATTTCTCCACCCTGTAGGGGCGAACATTGTTCGCCCGTGCTCGTTCGCGGCGGCAGAAACATCCGCGGGCGGATATGGAATCCGCCCCTACGCGTAGGGGGCGGCGTCCTCGACGACCCGGGAAGTCAGCGCTGCCGCAAAGCTTCCGCGGGCGAACAATGTTCGCCCCCTACATAGCATAAGAATCAGGCGCGCTCCGTCACCAGCTTAAACCCTGCCTCCGTCAGCTTTTGCTTAATGGTCTCGATCTGCGCGGCATCTCGCGTTTCGAGGCCGAGCTTCAGAAAGCAGCTTGTGATGGCCATGTTCGCATCGCTGCGGTCATGGTGGACGCTGACGACGTTCGCACCGCAGGCGGAGACAATGTCGCTGACCAGGCTCAGCTGGCCGGGCTTGTCCTCCAGCGCGATCATCAGGTTCGTCTTGCGCCCGCTCATAACAAGGCCGCGGGTGATGACGCGGGACAGAATGTTCACGTCGATGTTGCCGCCGGAAATCAGGCAGACCGTTTTCTTGCCCGCCAGCGGCAGCTTGCCGAACAGCGCGGCGGCCACCGGCGTGGCACCAGCGCCCTCGGCGACGAGCTTCTGGTTCTCCATCAGCGCCAGAATGGCCGCGGCGATCTCGTCCTCGCTGACCGTAACGATCTCGTCCACGTACTGGCTGACCATGTCGAACGTCGTCTCGCCGGGCGTCTTGACCGCAATGCCGTCGGCAAAGGTCACGGCGCTGTCCAGCGTTTCATATTTGTGGTCGTGGAAGGCGTGCTCCATGCTGGGCGCACCCGCGGCCTGCACGCCGTAGATCTTTACCTCGGGGCGCAGGCTCTTAATGGCGAACGCCACGCCGGAGATCAGGCCGCCGCCGCCGATAGGCACGATGACCGCGTCCACATCGGGCAGTTGGTCGAGGATTTCGAGACCAATCGTTCCCTGCCCTGCGATGACCAGCTCGTCATCATAGGGATGAATGAAGGTCATGCCGGTCTGCTCCTGCAGCTCCACGGCGCGGTCATGCGCGTCGTCGTAGGTGCCCTTGACCAGCTCGACCTCGGCACCGAGGCGCTTTGTGCTCTCTACCTTCATAATAGGGGCACCGTCCGGCATACAGACAACGCTTTTGATGCCCATGCGGGTCGCGGCCAGCGCCACGCCCTGCGCATGGTTGCCCGCCGAGCAGGCAATGACGCCCTTCGCACGTTCCTCCGCGGACAGCTGGCTGATTTTGTAGTACGCGCCGCGGACCTTGAAGCTGCCTGTAACCTGCAAATTTTCGGTTTTCAGGTACAGATCGGTGCCGGGGCACAGGCGTGTGGCGGCGATCAGGTCGGTCTTGCGGGCAACCTGCTTCAAGACGAACTTAGCATGGTAGATTTTATCCAGTGTAAGCATGGGCTGTTCCCTCTCTGTTTGACAATAGTCTGGCCCGACCCGGGCTTGCCGGATCGGGCCGGGCCGCGCCGTTGCGGCCAAGACACTGACATGAGTATAGTTGAAATTTGCTAATTTGTAAAGTGAAAAATATTCATCGTTAGATTGTACAAGAATAATAAGCGAGAATTGTACAATTCTACCACTATGTTGTGGACGCAGAATGCTGTATAATAGATGTAACGATAGCAAAATATGTTTGCTTTTTAACAATCACCTTTATGAGGAGGCAATTTCCCGTATGGATATTCGTTATTCCTGCAACCAGCGTGATTTCAAGCGCTACACCACCGAGGAGACCCGCAACGAAATGCTCATCACCGGCCTGTACAAGGCAGATGAGATGGTCGCTGTCTACAGCCACGTGGATCGCATGGTCACGCTGGGCTGCATGCCTGTGCACGAGGAGGTCTCCATCGACAAGGGCATTGATGTATGGGCCAACTTCGGCACCCACTACTTCCTGGAGCGCCGCGAGATCGGCATCTTCAACATCGGTGACGGTGCCGGCACGGTCACGGCGGATGGCAAGGAGTATCACCTGAACTACAAGGACTGCCTGTACCTGACCAAGGGCAACCAGAAGGTCACCTTCAAGAGCGACGACCCGGAGCATCCGGCCAAGTTCTACATGGTCTCTGCCCCGGCCCATTGCAGCTATGAGAACAAGCTCATCACCATTGAGCAGGCCGCCAAGCGCCCGCTGGGCAGCGTCGAGACCTGCAACAAGCGCACGATCAACCAGTTCATCCATCCCAGCGTGCTCAAGACCTGCCAGCTGTCCATGGGTATGACCGCTCTGGAGCCCGGCAGCAACTGGAACACCATGCCCAGCCACACCCACGAGCGCCGCATGGAGATCTACACCTACTTCGAGATTCCCGAAGGCCAGGCCGTATTCCACATGTGCGGCGAGCCGACCGAAACCCGCCATGTTGTGATGCACAACTATGATGCTGTTATCAGCCCGTCCTGGAGCATCCACAGCGGCGTTGGCACCTCCAACTACACCTTCATCTGGGCCATGGGTGGTGAAAACATGGAATTCGATGACATGGATAACATTGCTACGACTGATCTTCGGTAAAACTTTTTTATAAAGAAAAAAGAATAAAGAATAATTAAAAATGATGGTGGACCGCCGCGCATAGCGCGGCTCAGAAAATCAGGTTCGTTTTTATGGAAAATAATGTACTACTGGAAAAGTCGCTGGCTTTTGCTGCGCGCATCGTAAAAGTTTACCGCTATTTAAGTGAGCAGCAGCACGAAACCGTTCTTTCCCAACAATTACTGCGCAGTGGAACTTCAATCGGTGCCAATGCTAACGAAGCTGTCTATGCAGTAAGTAAAGCGGATTTTATTTCTAAGCTCCATATTTCCTTAAAAGAAACCGCTGAAACGGAGTATTGGCTGCGTTTGCTGACTCTTTCACAGTACTTAACAGCTGCCGAAAGCCAATCATTGCTTACTGACTGCCTTGAACTCAAGCGCATTTTAATTGCCATTCTAAAAACTTCAAAGTCCACTTCTGAACCGCCTGCAACCTAATATTTAATCCGTGCCGAAGGCACACCTTCATTATTCTTTATTATTTATTCTTTCTTCATTTCTAATCCCGTTCCCCTGCCGCTCTATGCGCGGCTTTTGAATTACATAACATCACTTTCAGGAGGTAAGAAATATGTCTGTCTGCACCCCGAAATCTTTTGATCTGACCGGCAAGGTTGCCCTGATCACCGGCGCTTCTTACGGCATCGGTTTTGCTATCGCCACCGCTATGGCAAACTGCGGCGCTACCATCGTTTTCAATGATATCAAGCAGGAACTGGTTGATAAAGGTCTGGCCGCTTACAAAGAGGCTGGCATCACTGCCCATGGCTATGTCTGCGATGTTACCAACGAGGACGCCGTCAACGCCATGGTCAAGCAAATCACCGAGGAAGTCGGCCACATCAACATTCTGGTCAACAACGCCGGTATCATCAAGCGCATCCCCATGTGCGAAATGACCGCTGCACAGTTCCGTCAGGTCATCGATGTTGACCTGAACGCTCCCTTTATCGTTGCCAAGGCCATCATCCCCGACATGATCGAGCAGGGCGGCGGCAAGATCATCAACATCTGCTCCATGATGAGCGAACTGGGCCGTGAGACTGTTTCCGCTTACGCTGCTGCCAAGGGCGGCCTGAAGATGCTGACCAAAAACATTGCTTCCGAGTACGGCCAGTACAACATTCAGTGCAACGGCATTGGCCCCGGCTACATCGCCACCCCGCAGACCGCGCCCCTGCGTGAGATCCAGCCGGACGGCAGCCGCCATCCGTTTGACCAGTTCATCGTTGCCAAGACTCCCGCTGCACGCTGGGGCAACGCCGAGGACCTGGGCGGCCCCGCTGTCTTCCTGGCATCTGAAGCTTCCGATTTCGTCAACGGCCTGATTCTGTACGTTGACGGCGGCATCCTGGCCTACATCGGCAAGCAGCCGGGTTGATTGGGTGTCGTTTTGTCTCCCATAAAGGTCTGACCTGATCATAAAAGATTTTCCCCCGTTTTGCAGCAGGCATAAATGCCGCTGCGGAACGGGGGATTTGTTTTTTGGGGGGAGAAATATAGTCAACCAAAATTGCAAATCGTCAGTTCGATTCTGAGCATCGGTTCATTCCTCATTTTTCTGATTGAGCAATCGGTATTCTTTCCATCTTTGATTATTTCAATTATCCCCAATGGTGTCTGAATCATTCTGCTGGCTTCCTTCTGTGGTCGTTTCAATAAACATTTTCAAAGCATTCTGCGCAATGATTTTTGTTGTCACAAGATCAAATCCACCACCAATCACACCACCAGCCAACGGCACCATCTTTCCAAGATTAATGATTCCAGTCTGGCCAAACTTCGTAATCAGCCTAAATCCCACTGCCTGATTGATACGTGTCAACGTAGCACCCGAAATTTTTTCAATGCTTGCTGTTGCAATTTTCGTGCCCAATTTGATGCCTGTACCTTTCAGAACATCACCAACTGCCTGCCCTGTCATACAGGCATAGACCAGCGTCTGCACCTGATCTGTATTCGGCTCATAACCGCCCAACTTTGCGACTGCGGCTATCATACGCAGCTGCACATAAAGGACACTACTCACATTAGCTGGAACTGCAACTGGAAGCGTAATAATTCCACCTAACCCTGTAAGGAATCCTGATGTAGTACACTTCACCAGCTGATTTGCTACCAACGCCTTTGCAGCTTTTGCCGCTGTCGGGTATTTCGATGAATAATCCTCTGCTAGTTCATCAACCGACTTACTTACCTTTGGAATTCCATCCATTGCTTTTCCATAGCAGATATCTAGAATATCAACCATCTGCTGCGAAGAAAGTACTTCATCTTTCTTCTTGTTTGCTTTATCCAGTTGTTCTTTACCTTTACTGATGGCTACTGAAGCCCCATTTCCAACAGTACCGGCTATCTTCTTCCCAGCACCTGCAGCCTCTGTCAAACCATTTTTCAGCGTATCTTGAAATTTAGTCTTTGTCATCTTTTTCTCCTCCTATGCAATGTCTTCATAATAGCCGCTGAAATTTTCGCGGAAGCCGTCAATTCACACATGACGGCAGCATTGCATCCAGTCGTCCCTGTCTAGCCCTTCTATACTTACGATTACGACCTTATCCCATCGACTTTTCAGCGATTTGCCATCATAAATAGGCGCATTTACCAATTCATCTGCCGTTTTAAATTCGCAGCCATCCTCGATATCACAATATCCCGCCCAGTACGGCTTCTCGTATTCTGGAAGATAGCCAAGATAGTGTTCCTCTTCTGTTGGATCATCACTAAAATAAAAGCAGGTTTCATCAATCAACATACCTGCTTCTAACTGTCTGAAAAAGAACGATCATTCCATTTTTTAACCTAACCTGTGTTCTAAATGCACTTTATCCCTTATTTTAAGCCAATTATAGCAAATCTCTTTGTTTCATTCAACAGACAACATAATAAGGAGATAGCTGGATGAGGGCATCCCGCCCTACAGGTAATTTTAATTCTATCACGCATTTTCAAATATACGCTTACGGCGGTGAGGTAAGGTTTTCGCCTCCTGCCACACCCTACCTCCAATTCCTAATTTCTCATTCCTCATTCCTAATTAAAATAGTTCCTCCCTCCTGCCTCCCAACTTTTTCTCTTCGCCCCGATTTTGCCCTCTTTTTTTTGCCCTTTTGCACAAGAGAAAGATTCTCATTCTATGGAAAAAGCCCTGCTGTCTTTCAGGCAGCAGGGCAATTTTTACAATGTTTTATTTTCTGATTTGTGCAGAATTACAGGTGGAAGTAACGCTGTGCGTTGTAGTAGCTGATGCCTTCCACGATCTTCTTCAGGGTCTTCTCATCGCTGGGGTACTGGCCATTCTCGACCCAGTTGCCGATGAGGTTGCACATCAGGCGGCGGAACAGTTCGTGGCGGGTGTAGCTCAGGAAGCTGCGGCTGTCGGTCAGCATGCCGATAAAGTTGCCCAGCAGCCCCAGGCGAGCCAGGGTCTTCATCTGCTGGTACATTCCGTCGTCGGTATCGCAGAACCACCAGGCAGAGCCCAGCTGGATCTTGCCGGGAACTTCGTCATCCTGGAATGCACCCAGGATGGTGCCCAGCATGTCAAAGTCGGCGGGGTTCAGGCTGTACAGAATCACCTTCGGGCATTCGCCGGTCTCGGTCAGCTTGCTCAGCAGGCTGCTGATGGCGGCGCTGCCATCGGTCACAGCGATCATATCAAAGCCAGTATCGGGGCCCAGCTTCTTGTACATCTTCTGGTTGACATTGCGCAGGCAGCTGTAATGGATCTGCATGGCAACGTTATACTTTTTGTACAGGCGGCCCAGGCTGATCAGCAGGTAGGTGGTGTATGCGTCGCCCTCTTCCTGGGTCAGCGGCTCACCGGCCATAGCCTTTTTGAAAGCTGCGGTTGCCTTTTCGGCGTTGGTCTCCACGTAAGGAACATAATCCAGCCCGTGGTCAGAAGCGCGGCAGCCCATCTCGACAAAGAACTGCAGGCGCTCTTCCAGAGCATTGACCACACAGTTGGCGCAGGCGAACTTGCGGCCAACAACTTCTTCCAGCTTATGGATGTAATCCGCAAAGCCGTCCTTGCGGATGTTCAGGACCTTGTCCGGGCGGAAGGAAGGTGCAACAACAACCTTGATGGTGGGGTCTTCCTTGATCTTCTTGTGCCATTCCAGGCTGTCGATGGGGTCATCGGTGGTGCCGACCATGGCAACGTTGCTCTGCTCGATCAGGCCGCGCACGGTCATCTTGGGATCATGCTGCAGCTTATCGTTGCACAGGTTCCAGACTTCCTCAGCGGTATCGCCGTTCAGAACGCCGTTGTAGCCAAAGTACTTTTTCAGTTCCAGGTGGCACCAGGTGTACATCGGGTTGCCGATGGCCATTTCCAGTGCTTCTGCAAACTTCTGGAAGCGCTCGCGGTCCGGCTTGTCACCGGTGATGTACTCTTCGGGCACACCGTTGGAACGCATCACGCGCCACTTATAATGGTCGCCAAAGTAGTAGTCAGAGCCATCGGCCAGAACCTGATGGCCGCCCAGCCATACCTGAGCGATATTTTCAAAGCGGCGGTCCTCGTAGATCTCCTGCGGGGGAATGTGGCAGTGATAGTCTACGATAGGCAGCGTTTCTGCATAATCATGATACAGGTGCTGCGCGGTGGGGGTTTCCAACAGGAAATCCTTGTCCATAAATGCTTTCATAATTGCAAGCTCCTTCGTTGTGTGCTGTGGGTCAACAGAACGAATCATGCTGCCCCCAAACAGCAGAATAAAACATAAGCTGATATTATTATACATACTTGCAGCGGTTTGAACAAGTTGCAAATCTTGCCCTTTTGATGTAAAAAGCACTAAAAATATTGCATCCCGCTTGTGCAAAACAGGGAAAGGGAAAAAAGTCAAAAAAGGAGCGCAAAATATGTGCGCTTCTTCACGAAAGAATCTTGACGTTGCAAGCAAAAAAAAATACAATGAAGCTAAACAAGGCGCTTACGCAGCGCAGGGCGTTTTTGTCTGGCCCTGCACACCGCCGCCGTAATTGCACACATTGCAAAGGAGAATTTCCAATGGAAACTTTGAATTATCAGGTCCTTGAAAAATCCGGTTATGATGGCTACATTCTGAAAAATGCCCCCGAAAAGGTTTTGCAGTTTGGTGAGGGCAACTTCCTGCGTGCCTTTGTTGACTACTGGTTTGACCTTGCCAACGAAAAAGCTGACTGGAACGGCAAGTGCGTTCTGGTTCAGCCCATCGCCCCCGGCCTGGCCAAGATGATCAACGAACAGGAGGGCCTGTACACCCTGTACCTGCGCGGCAGCGAAAACGGCCAGAAGGTCGATGACAAGCGCGTGATCTCCAGTGTATCCCGCTGCCTGAACCCGTATGAAAAAGCTGATTACGAAAAGATGATGGACGTTGCCGCCAGCGACGACCTGGAAATCATCGTTTCCAACACCACCGAGGCCGGTATCGTTTATGATCCCGCCTGCCAGCAGAACGACTGCCCGCCGTCCAGCTTCCCCGCAAAGCTGACCCAGGTGCTGTACCACCGCTACAAGGCCGGCAAGAAGGGCATCATCATGCTGGCCTGCGAGCTGATTGACAACAACGGCAAGGAGCTGCTGAAGTGCGTCAACCAGTACATTGACCAGTGGGGCCTGGAAGACGGCTTCAAGAAATATGTCAACGAGGACTGTACCTTCTGCGGCTCTCTGGTTGACCGCATTGTTCCGGGTCGCATCCGCGACCCGAAGGAAGTTGCCGAGCTTGAAGAGAAGCACGGTTACGCTGACCCCCTGCTGGACGTTGGCGAGGTTTTCGGCGTGTGGGTCATTGAGGGCGACACCAAGCTGAACGATATCCTGCCGTTCCGCAAGGCTGGTCTGGAAGACCACGTCTTTGTTACCCCCGATATGAGCCCGTATAAGAAGCGCAAGGTCCGCATCCTGAACGGCGCACACACCGGTTTTGTTCTGGGTGCTTACCTGGCAGGCTTCGACATTGTGCGTGACTGCATGCACGACGAAACCATCCTGGGCTACATGAACAAGATGCTGCTGCAGGAAGTTGTTCCCATTCTTCCGCTGGACCAGGACGACTGCAAGAAATTTGCTGCCGCTGTGGAAGACCGCTTCAACAACCCGTTCGTCAACCATGAGCTGATGAGCATCTCCCTGAACTCCACCTCCAAGTGGCGTGCCCGCAACATGCCGTCCTTCCTGGAATATATCGAGAAGAACGGCAAACTGCCCACCTGCCTGACCATGAGCTTTGCCGCTTACATCGCATTCTATTCCAACAACATCCAGGAACTGAACGATAAGGGCCTGGTCTGCAAGCGCGCCAAGGGCAACGAGTACACCGTTTCCGATGACCGCTATGTGCTGGAATTCTACAATGCCCACAAGGATGACGACATTCCGACCCTGGTTCATGCTGTTATGACCAACGAGCAGATGTGGGGCCAGGATCTGACCAAGGTTGCCGGTTTTGAGGAAGCCACCGTCAAGAACCTGACCCTGATCCGTGAGCAGGGCGCAATGGCCGCTTATAAGAGCTGCCTGTAATTTGAGTTAGGAGGTAGGAGTGAGAAGTTAGGAGTTAGGGAGCAGCGCAGAGCCTTTGGTTATCTGCAAAAAGCCCTGAAAGCAGGGCTAACAATTCCTAACCTCTACTTCCTAACTCCTACCTGTTTTTATCGTAGTAAGGAGATTCTGTATGCCTCTTGCAATCAAGATCAACCCCAAGGATAATGTTGTGGTTGCCCTGCATCCCATTGCCAAAGGCACCGCTGTGCCGGTGGACGGTGCATCTGTGACCGCTGTTGAAGATATCCCCCAGGGCCACAAGATGGCCATTGCCCCCATCCACGCGGGCGAAAACGTCATCAAGTACGGGTTCCCCATCGGCCATGCCACCGCTGATGCCGTGCCCGGCACCTGGATGCACACCCACAATGTAAAAACCAACCTGTCCGGCGAGATCGAGTACAGCTACCACCCCAATGTGCACCCGCTGGCCCCCGTTGCTCCCGAAACCTTTATGGGCTACCGCCGCAAGGATGGCCGTGCAGCCACCCGCAACGAGATTTGGATCATCCCCACCGTTGGCTGCGTGAACGACTGCGCCAAAGCCCTTGTGCGGGACAATCAGGATCTTGTGACCGACAGCATTGACGGGCTGTACACCTTCACCCATCCGTTCGGCTGCTCCCAGACCGGCCATGACCACGCCCAGACCCGCAAACTGCTGGCTGCGCTGGCCCGCCATCCCAACGCCGGTGCCGTGCTGGTGCTCTCCCTTGGCTGCGAGAACCTGACCCATGAGCAGTTCCTGACCGAATTGGGCGAATACGACCATGACCGCATCAAGTTCCTGACCTGCCAGGATGTGGACGATGAGCTGGTTGCGGGTCGTGAGATCCTGAAGGAACTGGCCGCTTATGCTGCCCAGTTCCAGCGCGAGCCGATTCCCTCCAGCGAGCTGGTGGTCGGCATGAAGTGCGGCGGTTCGGACGGTTTGTCCGGCATTACCGCCAACCCCACCATCGGCCGCTTCAGCGATATGCTGTGCGCCCGCGGCGGTTCCACCGTGCTGACCGAAGTGCCGGAAATGTTCGGTGCCGAGGGCTTTTTGATGGATCGCTGCCAGAACGAAAAAGTGTTTGAGAAGGCCGTGCATATGATCAACGGCTTCAAGGAATACTTCATCAGCCACAACGAAGTTGTGTACGACAACCCCAGCCCCGGCAACAAGCAGGGCGGCATCACCACGCTGGAGGATAAATCCTGCGGCTGTGTGCAGAAGGGCGGCAGCGCCCCCATCATGGACGTTATCGGCTATGGCGATGCTGTGACCACCAAGGGCCTGAACATGCTGTACGGCCCCGGCAACGATCTTGTTTCCGCCACCGCCCTGACCGCCGCCGGCGCCCACATGATCTTGTTCAGCACGGGCCGCGGCACTCCGTTCGGTGCCCCCGCTCCCACCCTGAAAATTGCTACCAACAGCCAGCTGGCTGCCAAAAAATCCACCTGGATCGATTTTAACGCCGGTGTTGTTGCTGACGGCGAAAAGACGCTGGATGAAGCCGGTGCTGACCTGTACCAGCTGGTGCTGGACGTTGCTTCCGGCAAGCAGACCTGCGCCGAGAAGAAGGGCTTCCGCGAAATTTCCATCTTCAAGGATGGCGTTGTGCTGTAATTTTTGCACTGATGCTCTGGCTCCCGCCGCATTTTTTACCCAAAAGGGTAGAGCTGGGAACATTTTGAGAGTATAATAGAATTAAGAGAATTAAGAAGTGCCCGCCGGGAGCTGTGTCTGCCTGCGGTGCACAAAGTGGAACGGCTCCGGGCGTTCCGGGTGCTCTGGGATCAAGGCGCTGTGCGCTGCTCCAAGAATCCCGGTGCGGTCGGGCCGTTTTTGTAACTGAAGAAAGGGGACTGTAACAATGTCCAAGCTGACTGCCGGTACTTACGAAAAGTACAATGCCAAATATTCCACCCTTACCCTGACCGATGGGGAGTACGCCCTGACCGTTACACCGGAAAAGGGCGGCATGGCAACCTCCTTCACCAAAAGCGGTGAGGAATACCTCTGGCTGCGCGATAAGAACTATGAATCCTCGGACCGCCCCCGCTGCGGCGTGCCCATCCTGTTCCCCAGCTGCGGCAAGCCGGACGGCGGTGTGCACCACTTTAACGGCTCCGATTATCCCATTGAGGTCCACGGCTTTGCCGATTTGCTGCCCTGGCAGGTCAAGACCGCTGCGGATGATGAGATCGTGCTGACCCTGACCCCCAACGGCCTGACCAAGTTTGTTTACCCCTTTGATTTTCTGCTGGAAATGCGCTATACCCTGTCCGGTGCCAAGGCCGGGTTGGAACTGACCGTGCACAACACCAGCGACAAAGCCCTGCCGTTCAGCATCGGCTTCCACCCGTATTTCGCAGCTTCCAAGCTGGAGAACGTCCACTTTGACATCAACGCCGCCACCTGCTCCGAGAACGCCAAGGGCGAGCAGCCCGCCGCACCGGAAACCATCACCTTGACCCGCAAGGAAGGCTCCGCAGATTCCATCCGCCTGATGACCGGCGTAAAGAGCCCGATGCGCCTGACCGATTCCGGCAACGGCCACACGGTGGAAGTTGCCTTTGATGAAAGCGTGTTCACCAACGGCGTGCTGTGGCAGCAGGATGCCGAGACGTTCGTCTGCATGGAGCCCTGGAACGGCTGGGCCAACAGCGTGAACGAAGCCGGCCGCCACATTGAGCTGGCCCCCGACGCAAGCAAGACCTTTGCCTGGAGCATTACCATCGGCTGAGCTTAACCGCCTGCCCTGCATCTGCTGAACATTTTTAACCAACTGCCCTCTGCTGTGTGGAAAACTGCAGGGGGCAGTTTGCTTTGCCCGGCTGCCAAAATTTCCTGTCCAAAATTACACAATCTGCCTGCTTTACCGGATTGTATTTTGTTTGACAAAATGTTACCATATTCTTATAAATATAAAAGTTTTAACGCCAACATTCCGCTGCCCACCGGGCAGCTGCGATCATAGAGGAAACCGCCGATGGAACAAAACAAACAGCCGTCGGGGCAGCCCCGCAAGCCGGAACAACAGCCCCGCCAGACCTACCGCAAACAGTCCCAGCCCAAGTCCCCGCAGGGCCGCCGCCCACAGCCCAAAAAGAAGCAGCAGCCCAACCTGCGTCTTGCACTGGCCGCGTGCGTGCTGGTTGCCGTTGTGGCACTGGTAGTGATCGGGCTGGTCGCCTGCAACAGCGGGCAGAAAGCCCCCCTGACCATTGACCCCGGCACCAGTGCCGGAGCGTGGGCCAAGAACGATGCCGGGTACTACTTTAACAGTGACGGAGAGCCGATTCTGGCCGCCACCAAAAAAGGCATTGACGTGAGCAAGTATCAGGGTGAAGTGGACTGGGAGAAAGCCCAGGCTGCCGGGATCGATTTTGCCATGATCCGCTGCGGCTTTGGCAGCGAGTGGAACGGCACCGGCGATTACGCCCAGGACGATGAACAGTGGCGCCGCAACGCGGACGAATGCACCCGCCTTGGCATCCCCTTTGGCACCTATCTGTACTCTTACGCCACCACCGAGGAACAGGCCAAATCGGAAGCCGAACACGTTGCCCGCCTGCTGGGCCTTGTGGCACCCCCGCACGAGGGGCTGGACGATTACACCGCCACCCCCTACCAGCTCAGTTACCCGGTCTATTATGACCTGGAGGATAAATCCATCACCGGCCTGTACCCGGACGAGATGGCCCACCTGACCGAAGTATTTTTCGACCGCCTGAAAGAACTGGGCTACAAGGGCGAGGAAGGCATTTACGCCTCCATCAACTGGACCCGCGGCCGCCTGACGGACCCCGCGTTTGACCGCTGGCGCGATAATTTCTGGATCGCGCGGTTCAATTCCGCGTTGGGCTACACCGGGCCGTATTCCATCTGGCAGGCCACCTATACGGAGCCGGGCGAAAAGTACGGCGTGCAGAGCGACACGGTGGATGTTGACTTTGTGATGGAAGAGCTGACCTTTACCGGCATCAAAGCAACCAGCAAGGACATCCTGCCCTCGCTGACCAACGACACCTACAAAAACGAGCTGTGGCTGCCCAAGGCGAAAGCCACCGCCACCCTGCTGACCGATGAGCCCAGCGAAAGCGAGGGCGGGCAGAAAATCTTCTGGTCCAGCGATAATGAAGACGTTGCCACCGTGAATAAGCACGGCGAGGTAAAAGCCAAGGCGGACGGCACCTGCACCATCACCGCCACCCTGGCGGATGGCCGCATGAGCGCCGATGTGACGGTGCGGGTGGGGGCATTCACCATTCCCGTTTACGTTACCGGTAATCTGCAGGGCTTGACCGAGGGTGAAGAGGTCAGCCTTGCGGACATTGCTGCCCTGAAAGCGGGCAGCGAGGACTCCATTCTGGTGGATGCAGGCGGCAGTTTGCAGGGCACCGCCCGCGCCAGCCTGACCGGCGGCATGGATATGACCAGCGCCTTTGCCGCAGCCGGGTATGATTTGCAGGCCTTTGATGCTTCCGATATGGCGTATGGCACTGACCGCCTTCTCAGCGATGTAATGACCGCCACTGGGCCTTCGATTGCTTCCAACCTGTACACGACAGAAAACGAAGCGTTGCTGGCCCGTTCCACCAGCTGGAGCCGCAACCGCATTTCCAACGGCATGAACACCATTGTGGAGGAAGCAGGCAAAAAGATCGGCTTCTTCTCGCTGGCCTCGATCGGCAATTCCGCCCAGACGAAAGAACTGACCGCTGCGGACCTGGCGCTGGCGGCTTCCGAACAGGTTGCTGCTTTGCAGGCCCAGGGGGCTGACGCCATCCTTTGCATTGCCGGGCCGGATACCGACATCAGCGGCATTTATGCCGACCTGGCAGACCTTGGCGTGACCGCCGTCTTGGATGCCGGCGCCACAGCCAACAGCACCGCAAAGGCAAACGGCATTGCCGTTGTTGCCGCCGGGTCCGGCTGGGACAGCGTGGGCTGCCTGAACCTGACCTTTGCGGCGGACGGCAGCATGACAGCCGAACCCGCCAGCATGAGCGCCGCCGACCTGAAATCCGCCCGCGGCAGCTACACCACCGCCCAGCAGACTGCCTATGATTCCGCCTTTACCAGCCTGCAGGGCCTGGCAGACGGCGACGAGGATGTGCGCAGCCAGACGCTGTTCACCTTTGAAGTCAACGAAAGTGCGGATAAAACCATCAGCTTTGCCAACTATGCCGCCGCACTTTACCTGGCCTATGCCGACGGTGACCGCGCCAACTGCCCGCAGGATGCCGCCGACCTGACCGTAACCGCGCTGGCAGGCGGCATTACCGAGCTTGACTTTGGCGATGTTACCCGCGGGGTGCTGTGTGATGCCGTTCCCGCCGGGCAGCGGCTGGTGCTGGCGCGGACGACCTCCGCCGCCATCGGTGCCCTGATCGACACCGGTACTGTGACCCGCACCTATGAGGAAAGCCTGACTGCCTTTGAGCCGACGGACGGCGACGCCCTTGTGGTGACCGATACCGCCACGCTGGAAGCTCTGGAGCAGGCAGGCGGCAGTTATACGATTCTGCGTGATTATGGGGATGTCTTTTGGGATATCCGCATGAATATCAATGATGTAACCAATAACTTTGCAAACCCGTTTACGTTGCCCGAAGCACCGCAGCGCGGTGCCGGGAGAAAGTGAGGCTGTTATGAAGCTGACCTTTTTGGGCGCTGCCCGTGAAGTGACCGGCAGCTGCACCCTGATTGAAGCAGGCGGCCACCGCTTTTTGGTGGACTGCGGCATGGAGCAGGGCAAAGACGTTTACCCCAATGCGGACCTGCCCTGCGCCCCCGGTGAGATTGAAGCCATCCTTTTGACCCACGCCCACATTGACCATTCGGGACGCATCCCCTATCTGTACAAGAACGGATTCCGCGGCCCCATTTACAGCACAGATGCCACCATGGACCTGTGCGAAATCATGCTGGAAGATTCCGCCCACATTCAGGAGCAGGAAGCCGAGTGGAAAAACCGCAAAGCCCAGCGCAGCGGCAATGAGCTGGTAGAGCCGGACTACACAGTAGAAGACGCCATGGCCGTGATGAAGCAGTTTGTACCGCAAAGCTACGGCAAGCCGCTGGAAGTGTTCCCCGGCATTACGGCCACCTTTACCGATGTAGGCCACCTGCTGGGCAGCGCTTCCATCACCTTGCAGGTAACGGAGAACGGCGAAAGCCAGACCATTGTGTTCTCCGGCGATATCGGCAACCTGAACCAGCCGCTGATCCGTGACCCGCAGTACCTGACCAAAGCGGATTTTGTGGTGATGGAATCCACCTATGGTGACCGCACCCACGGCCCCAAGCCGGACTATGTGGCCGAGCTGACCCAGATTTTGCAGGAAACGTTCGACCGCGGCGGCAATGTGGTCATTCCCAGTTTCGCCGTGGGTCGCACGCAGGAAATGCTCTATTTTATCCGCCAGATCAAAGAGGAGCACCGCATCCACGGGCACGATAACTTCCCCGTGTTTGTGGACAGCCCGCTGGCCAGCAAATCCACCACCATTTTCCGGGAAAACTTCAGTGAATGTTATGACGCCGAAGCCCTAGCCCTGGTGACGAAGGGCGAAAACCCGCTGGCGTTCCCCGGTTTGCAGATCAGTGAAACCAAAGAGGATTCTGTTGCCATCAACCTGGACTCCACCCCCAAGGTCATCATCTCCGCTTCCGGCATGTGTGATGCCGGGCGCATCCGCCACCACCTCAAGCACAACCTGTGGCGCGGGGAATGCACCATCCTGTTTGTGGGGTTCCAGTCCCCCGGCACGCTGGGGCGCGCACTGATCGAGGGTGCCGATGAAGTACGGCTGTTTGGCGAAACGGTGCAGGTCAATGCGCAGATCCGCCAGATGAGCGGCTTGTCCGGCCATGCGGACCGGGACGGCCTGTTGACCTGGATCCGCCACTTTGATCCCAAACCCAAACATGTGTTTGTGAACCACGGCGAGGACTTGGTTGCCGATCACTTTGCCCGCACCCTGACGGCGGAGGGCATCCCGGCAGAAGCGCCGTACAACGGTGCCGTGTATGAGCTGACCGGCGGGGCCGTTGCCCTACTGCGGCAGGGCACCATGGTGCCGATGGCCAAGGCCAGCCAGCCTGCCGACAAGCCGCGCACCAGCCCGGCGTTTGAACGCCTGCTGAACATGGGCAAGCGGCTGCTGGTTGTGATCGAGCACAACCGCGGCGGTGCCAACAAGGATCTTGCCCGCTTTGCCAGCCAGATCGCCAGCTTGTGCGATAAGTGGGACAGGTAGGCAGGTAGGAGTTAGGAGTTGGGGGCGTGTGGCTCATAGAACTCGCTGGTTTCCTTTCTTTGTTCCTGCTTTTTCAACTTTTTAGGGCAATACCGCATAATTCTAAGTGCCGATACGGCGAGCGAGGTGCGG
>ERZ773158.1538-NODE-1538-length-20321-cov-10.009227_pt1 | contig 20321 bp, 19 predicted proteins | sample MGYA00511918_ERZ773158 | MGnify/ENA primary metagenome ERZ773158 (study PRJEB29015, sample SAMEA2737876) | human gut metagenome | biome: human gut; feature: human-associated habitat; material: faeces | place: China | collected 2012 ...
CGTCCTGATCTAAATGTGCGATCGCGTACTGCATATTGGTAACTTCCTTTCTCATTTTTTTATTTTAGATTGTCATGATTATACCATAGTGTAAATGGAATAGCAAGTCAATATTAGTAATTATTACTATTTTCTAAACTCAACTCATTTGCTATGCTGCAGCATTCGCATTTACCTGATCGATCACCTTACGGATTCCCATCCAGACAGATAAATCCGTGAAGATTTCGACAATACTTCCCTGATCCGTAAACGGAGAATCCTGAAGAACTGTCAGGTCCTTCATCATACCATTCTGAACGATATATTCCACGATCTGATTCACAAAATAAATCTGTCTGCTGTCAAGGTTCGCACTATCCAAATATTCCGAAAAGGCAGCTTTCGCCGCATTCATATCCAGCCCAACGATCTCCCTGACAAACTCACCCAGCGGCTTTTCACCATATTCTGCTTCATAATCAGCCTTCGTGCCGAGATCGCTCCACAAAATCTTTTCCAATTTCTTTATATCATCGGAATTTAATGGAATATTGCCCTTCAGCTTTGCAATCGCCGATTCATCCTGATGTTCGCGAATATAGAATTCTGCCTTTGCTTTATAATCCTTCAAGTCATCATTTTCAAGCTCTGATTCTTTCCACTCCACGGATAAAACTTCATCGTCCAATGTCGTCTCGAAAATCACAAATTCTTTAGGAACATATTTCATCAGATCACGCAGACTTTTCCGAATATGCTCAAAATCATCCACGTCCGCACGTTCCAGATAGTCCGTATGAAGGATCCTATCAATCAACGGGGTCTGCGCCGTAATCTCTGGGATATTTGAAACTTTCGCAATCCCGCTTACTTTGCCGATCAGATCATGTTTTCCTCTGGAATATTTCTTTCCCGCCAGATATGCCAACTCAATCCCATACATCAGTGCATCGAAACGTAAAGCCTTCGCATCATCATTTTCCGGCTCGATCAGCGGGGCAAGCTCATCTCTCACTGCCAAGGTATCTGCATACGTCAATGTCTGATAATTATCCTTCGCAGAATACAGTTCCACATACTTTAAATGCTGGCGGACCGCAAAATTATCCTTGTTCAGTTCTCGCACCTTTCCAGACATGTCTTCCACTAAAGTATTTCGGAATTTTCTCAAATTATCCGTCTGATACTGGATATCCTGCAGTTTATACGACATTTCAAATTTCAAGCTGAAAATAGCTCCCTGAACAGCAATCATGTTCGCTGTCGCTTTTCCCTTATTCATGCGGAAGAATTCAAAATTTCCACAGAAGTCAAAGATATAGAACTTGTCCTTATCCGCGCCATCCATAAGCCCCGGACAAAGTCTCGTTCCTCGTCCGATCATCTGCCAGAATTTTGCCTTACTCATGACCTTCTTGAAAAATACAAGATTTAATACTTCCGGCACATCGATACCTGTATCCAGCATATCAACAGAAATGGCGATCTGCGGAAGTTTTCTCGGGTCTGAAAATTCATCAATGACACTCTGGGCATACGTTATATGATTATCAATGACTTTCGCATAGTCCTTCAGATACGGATATTCTTTCTGAAATACTGCTAAAATCTGTTCTGCATGTTTATGATTCTTTGCAAAAATGATCGTCTTCCCGATTTTCTGACCATAATCAATTTTCAATCCATTCGTCATTACAACATCCAAAACCTGACGAATCGTATCCACATTAAAAATCCATTTATTTAATTTTGAAGAATCGATTGCTTCCGGCAGGGTTCCATCTTCCTCTTCGAAGGTTTTTTCGTATTCTTCCTTTTCATCCTCCGGCAGTTCATCATATACAATACCACCTTCGTCGAATTTCATTTTCGTTTCCACCGAAATATAATCCACCAGATATTTGTCTTTTACTGCCTGTGCCAGGTCATAGCCGTAAGTAGGATAACCATTGTTCAATTCAAATATGTCATACGTATTTTTATCGATTTCATCTTTCGGAGTCGCAGTAAGACCGTAAACGTCAAATCCTGCGCCTACCCTTAAATTTAACGCCGCTTTTATGAGCGGCGTGGTTTCCGGCATTCCTCGGGAAGCTCCTCTGCCCAGGGCATCAGATGGTCCAGTTTTGCCGGATCTATATTTCCTTTTTCGTCACAATACTTAGGCAACTCCGTGAGGATATGCCTGAAGTAGTAGTATGGGCGCAGATTGTTCAGCTTTGCTGTTTCTGAAATACTGTAAACAAGAGCGCTGGCTCCGGCACCTTTTGCTGTGTTATGGAACATCCAGTTCTTCTTGCCGATACAGAAAGTCCGGATAGCCCGCTCGGAAGCGGAGTTATCAATTGGGATATCCCCATCGGTCAGAAATATTTTCAAATATTTTTCCTGATGGATAACGAAATTTAGACCCTGTCCGGTCCTGGATTTCGGAGGTACTGCGCACTCTGTAACCTGTTGTTTTGCCCACGCAAAGAAGTCCTCAACCAGCGGTTTTATCCTTGTCTGCCGCTGTGTAAGGCGATCCGTTGCAGGAAGTTCTTTCAGTTCAGTATCAATCCGGTAGAATTCCGCGATCTTTTGTAATGCCTGGTATGCCACGGAACTTTTTACTGCCCCGGGATCCTTTTTATCCGCTGCCTTTACGGCATCTGCAAAGGCTCTTCTTGCATGTGCCCAGCAGTTTGCGTTTGTCACTCCCGGCAGTTTTTTGTCCAGCAGATGATACTGCTCCAGACTGTCCGTGACCAGAACTCCTTTGTAGCTCCGGTAAAACTCCAGCGGCTTTTCGTGATCCCTGCCTTTCTGGTATTCGTAGATCACCACAGGACGTTCCTTATAGAACTCCCCGGAACGGTGTACCCACATGTAGCATTTACTGTTCGGACGGTCACTGTCACCGATCACCTGTGTAGGTGTTTCGTCCGACTGTGTCACCGGCAGGGACAGCAGCTCCTGCTTCATGCGTTCCACAAACGGTGCAAAATATTTCTCAGCACACCGGATGATCCAGTTCGACATGGTCTGTCTGGAGATATTTACACCATTGCGTTGAAACTCCTGCTCGACTCTGTGCAGTGCAGAGGAATTCACATATTTAACATTCAGAATGGAGGCAAGCAGGGAAGGAGTAACGATGCTTCCCCGGAGAAGATCCCTGGGACGCTTTCCCCGTAAGAATTCATCCTGATGGTCTCCGCCGGTGCCTACATAGACTTCCACGGTATGGACTTCCACCGTCCAGGATTCCGGTTCATGACGCAGCCTTTTGTAGGTTTCATCCTTCATCCTGCGCCAGTTGCCTGCACCATAAAACGTATCCAGTTCTTCTGTGGATACCTGATAAGGAGGAAGTATTTCTTCCGGAAAATCTTTCAGATTCATTTCCCGTTGCCCTTTTTTCTTATGGTTACGTCGGGATGGAAGTACTTCCTCCGCAGCAGGCTCCGGGACAGACAGATCACAGCAGCTTTCTGCCTCATCAAAGAAGGACAGCTGACCATCTATGGAATCCAGTGTTTCTGCGTGTTTTCCGAAACGATAGCTGTTCGCTATGCGTACCTGTTCGATCAGCCGCTCGATGTTCTCATTCAGGGTATCCAGCTGCCCCTGCATCATAAGAACGATGGTGATCAGTTCCTCCCGGCTGCAGTTATTCAGTTCTTCCAGTGTATGTCTGTCTGCCATTGTCCCGCTCCTTAAACTGTTTTTATTATACCAGAAAACACAAAGGATTGCGAACCGGCAACCCCGCAGGTTTCGTCATTCTGCCTATGCCTGTATGGCGGTGTGATGGTCATAGAGCCAGGGAAATATAAAGTTTTCAAGGTGCTGAAATTTTATCCGGATTCTCCTGTGGATACGTCACAGACCATGAAACAGCGTCCGAAGAGGCTGTAACACCGGGAATGAATCTGACTGGATAACAGGCATAAAAAATCTATGTTTTGCACAAAGATCAGGTGGGCTTTTGCGGTGTTACTTCCCTGACTTTGGGGTTCAGGGGATTCAGCCCAATCATAAGATAACGGAACTGTTCCCCTGTAAGGTCTGCGGCCTCTTCGCTGGTTCTCGGCCAGGACAGGGAACCTGCCTCCAGCCGTTTGTAGAGCTGAAGAAAACCGTCTCCCATCCACAGAAGTCCCTTGATGCGATCGGACCGTCTGCCACAGAATAGGAATAAAGTTCCCTTTTCAAAAGGATTTTGATGGTATCTGTCTCCGATGATCATGGACAGCCCATCGATCCCTTTGCGCAGATCCACATATCCGCAGGCAATCACGACTCTGCGGATACCGGCAGCATCTTCAAGCATGAAGCACCTCCTGCAACAGCCTGCAAAGCAGGGACTCTGAAATATCGTTTGATAATTCCAGCGTCAGGCGGCCAGATCTGATTACAGCAACCGGAGTCATTGTTGCAGGGACGGTTGGCACTGGTGCTATGTCCAGAGCAGTTTTTACCGGGATTTCTACAAAAGAGAGGGCAGATGGGTTGGTAACTTTCTGGAGTTCCTCCTGTTCACAGACTTCCCGGCGGATCTTTCGGAGCCAGTAATAGTAAGATTTTTCAGAAATATCGTTTTCAGCAAGCCACTGCTTTGCCGTAGTGCCTGCCGGTCTGTCCTGGCACTGTCGAATGATGTTTATCCAGTTCGACCTGCGGACAGTGTGAGTTAATTGATCCATGCGCTTTAGCCTCCTCTAAAAAACTAATAGTTTTTTCGTGTCATTTAGAGTGTGGCATAAAAAAACTAATTAGCCAAGGCGCAGGATTTGACGTTTACTTTCTTCTATTTATCATTTATTGTTCCCACAAATAGAGCCAAACCAGAGCCATTTGATAAAACAAATGCCGGAAACCCGCATAAATACAGGCTTTCGGCATTTCAATCCGTTATTCAAACTCAATCGTTCCCGGTGGCTTACTCGTCAAATCATACATTACCCGATTGACGCCCTTCACCTCATTAATAATTCTGCTCATAACTCTCTGGAGCACCTCAAACGGGATCTCTGCTGACTCAGCGGTCATGAAATCGACCGTATTAACAGCACGCAGTGCCACGGCATAGTCGTAGGTGCGCTCGTCGCCCATGACACCGACGGAACGCATGTTGGTCAGTGCTGCAAAGTACTGGTTCGGCATCCAGGATGGTGCCTTTCCGTTTGCTTTGGTGTATTCCTCCACTGCCTTGTCCACTTCCTCGCGGTAGATGGCATCGGCATCCTGCACGATCTTGACTTTCTCGGCATTTACTTCTCCGATGATACGGATACCGAGTCCCGGTCCCGGGAATGGCTGACGGAAAACAAGTTTTTCCGGGATGCCAAGTTCAAGTCCGGCTTTTCTTACCTCATCCTTGAAAAGGTTGCGGAGCGGCTCAATGATTTCTTTGAAATCAACGAAGTCCGGCAGACCGCCTACGTTGTGGTGGGATTTGATGACGGCTGACTCTCCGCCAAGTCCGCTCTCAACGACATCCGGATAAATGGTTCCCTGTGCAAGGAAATCAACGGCACCGATCTTCTTTGCCTCTTCCTCAAAGACACGGATGAACTCCTCACCAATGATCTTACGTTTATGCTCCGGCTCTGTCACACCGGCTAATTTTCCATAATAACGGTCCTGTGCGTTGACACGGATAAAGTTCAGATCAAACTGTCCGTTTGGTCCGAATACTTCTTCGACCTCGTCGCCCTCATTTTTGCGGAGAAGACCATGGTCTACGAACACACAGGTAAGTTGTTTTCCGATTGCACGGGATAACAGACCTGCTGCAACGGAAGAATCCACACCACCGGATAAGGCAAGCAGTACTTTTCCGTTACCGACTTTTTCACGGATCTCTTTTACCGTATTCTCAACAAAAGAATCCATTCTCCAGGTTCCCTCACAACCGCAGATGCCGCGTACAAAGTTGTGAAGCATCTTTGTGCCTTCCTGTGTGTGAAGCACTTCCGGGTGGAACTGGATTGCAAATAATCCTTTCTCCTGGTTCTCTGCTGCGGCAACCGGACAATCCGCCGTATGTGCAACGATGTTAAATCCCGGTGCAGCCTTTGAAATATAATCGAAATGACTCATCCAGCAGATCGTATTTTCTGATACGCCGGTAAATAACGGTGATGACGTATCGACCATAACCTCGGTCTTACCATATTCACGGACAGGTGCCTTTTCCACCTTTCCTCCAAGTACGTGCATCATCAACTGCGCACCATAGCAGAGTCCTAAAACCGGCACGCCGAGTTCAAATAATTCTTTTGAACAGGTCGGTGAATCAGCTTCATAGCAGCTGTTCGGACCGCCGGTAAGAATGATTCCCTTTGGATTCATTGCCTTGATCTGCGCGATATCCGTCTTGTAGGAATATATTTCACAGTAAACATTGCATTCTCTGACACGTCTCGCAACCAGCTGGTTGTACTGACCGCCAAAATCAATGACAATTACTTTCTCATGATCCATTGATCTTCTTCCTCCTGATGTTTTCGTTGCCTGCAATCTGTTCATGACGATGCCTTTTTCAAAAGCATATCCTTCCCTGATACAAGCTTTAATGATACTTATTATAAGATACGTTTTAGGAGTTTACAAGGCGTTTTTCCCTACATTACGGTATTTTGTCATTTTTATTAAAAAAATACATGCTTGTGGCTCAAATATCACTTAATTGTAAAAGACACTTACCTGAGAATTTCTGTTTAAAAACCAATCTGATATATTTTAAAATCTATGAATTGTAAAACAAAAATACATATCCCTTTCCATCTCCGGTCATACTATCCACATGAAAAGACATTCCAATCTCCCGGATTTTTCAAAACTCTGCGCACCGGAGCAGAACTCTATACAGGATGCAGTTTCCCTGCTGATCCACTTCTTCTTTCTTGGAAGCTTTTGGGGATTTCTCTGGGAAACCCTTATCTTCATTGCAAAAGATAATACTTTTCGCAACCGCGGATTTTTTTATGGTCCCTGGCTCCCCGTTTATGGCATCGGAGCGGTAGTATTTTACTGTCTGTTTCATTCTTCCAGAGAAACTATATCCATCAGGTCTCTCCACAAATCAAACCGACTTTTTCTTTTTAAAACAAAATACCACCCGCTCACAATATTCATAAAAACTGCCCTTCTCGGAACAGCTTTAGAACTTGTGATCGGATGGCTCCTTGATATCTTTTTCGATTTACGATACTGGGATTACAGCAGTTATCCTTTTAATTTTCACGGATATATCTGCCTTCTGTCAGCAGTCGGATTTGGTGTTGCCGGCATGCTCTGGATCTGCGTGTTTTCTGAAATTTTCCGAAAACTCTGGTTTTCCCTGCCGCCAGGCTTCAGACGTGGCTTCAACAGTGTGCTGATACTCTTATTTCTCGCGGACTGCGCTGCTGCGCTGATTTTTCCCAATACCGGACATGGAATAACTTTTTAATTTCTGACACTTCCGCCCTCTAAAAATTCGCTTTCCTCTTTCATGACCTGTTCTTCTTTTTCTTTAAAGATCATTCCGAAAATAGTTCTCACAAGCGGACCTGCAAAAAAGATCTGCCAGAAAAATGCCATTGGGAAATTCAGTGCTGTTGTCTGAAGCCACACTGCGATCACTTCTTTTCCTGCATGTTTAAATAAAAGTGTTGCTGCCAGGCTCATTGTCGGACACATCAGACAGACTGTGATTGATGAAATGGCAAGGATCAGCATGATCGGTTTGTCCACGCCCGGTGTCACGATACGAAATGCAAGTTTTTTGGACAGTGATCCATAGAGGAAAAAGTCAAGAATAAACGCAAGCGGTCCCATAATGATCAGTTCATGAAATGCATTTAAAAATACAACGTTGCTCATTCCTCCCATGTTCAGTGCAATGTTGTAGCAGATCATTGCGTACACCATGACGAACACCATTAAAATAGTAAATACGACTTCCTGTAACTTTGTTTTTGGCATATTTTTCTCTCCTCATTCTTTTGATAAAATAATTATTTTTGCCGACAAAAAAGCAGAGAAAGCAATCTTTGCGATCGCTTTCTCTGCTGCACGTCGTGTGATTATTATAGCGTATTCCACGAACTCACATAATAGTTTTAATTTCACAAACTTTTTATGTAATTCATGGAACTCATTGTGCAATTTTGTAAATTGTATTTTTCCATCTCCTGAAATACATTTTTCCGTTTTATGAAACACGTTTTTGTTTTAATAAACTTTTGTTTTATGAAACACGCCCATTTGTTTTAATAAACACGCTTTTACGTTTTATGCATGCTGATGCAGATATTTCTCCCTTGTTGCAAGTCCACCACGGATATGGCGCTCGGATTTATTGACATCTAACACTTTGCGTGCCTCCGCTGCAAGCGATGGATTGACCTGGACAAGGCGTTCTGTAACATCTTTATGTACCGTACTCTTGCTAATCCCAAAATGTTTCGCCGCCTGACGCACCGTCGTATTATTATCAATAATATATCTGGCTATTTCCATAGCTCTTTCCTCAATATAGGTTTTCACAAAAACTCCCCTGCAATACTTGTTTTTACATTGTATGCAGGGGAGTTATATACTATTCTTTCAAACATTTATTGCAGCAGTTCCTGTTGTGCAGCCTGCTGCTGTTGATGATATGCATTTTTCTGTTCATACATCCGCCAGTCAGCTTCCATGATCTTCTCATTAAATTCTTTTCCGTGCTCTGCCCAGGTAACTCCCACTGAAATGCTAATATTGTTGTTCATCATTTCACAGACAGATCTTACATTATCATAAAATTGCGTTTCTGTCGTATCCGGATCAAATACTGCAATGCCAACCTGAAACTGATCCATACTCTGATATTTTTCTATTTCCTCATTGTATCTGCTACGATTATCTTTCATATTTACATCCGACATGTCGATTTCAGTCTTAGCAACTCCGGTGTATTCGATCCAGAATTTTTTTCTTTTTCTCCCACATGTGCCAATCCGGTACCTTTTGTTTTCGCGGACTTTTCCACATTGTGATAATAACATTCTAGTGTTGCAAGTTCACAGATCGACCGGATCTGTAACAGGGCAGGTTTATTGACAACAATATTTTCCTCTTCCTTTGCCAGCACAAGCATATCCTTCTCTTCTGCTGCACGCTCTGTCAGATCCGCTCTGCACATTTCATACGCTTCCTGCGATATCGTTTCTGTTTCATATTTTTATTTTCAAAAATATAATCCATAGAACCAAAACCTACCGCCATGTTCTGTATCTCACTCTCCGGAAGTGTGAGGGTGATTGTTTTTGTTTCCTCCTCAAAGGTTCAATTACACATTCCATTCTACAATAAGGTCTCTTCACCCCCTGTTTTTTAACAAAAGAATATTTTTTCACCCTACAGTTTCTTTATCTTAATATTTTTTCCAGCACCCTTTGACTTAAAAATAGCTTTATAATCAGAAACTTTTTTTGCCGGTACTTTAAAGGTTGCATTTTTCTTAATGTTCTTGAATGCATCCTTTCCAACACCTGATTTTTTCAGTTTTGTTGTCTTTAATGTGATATTTGCAAGTTTTTTATCACCGGAAAACGCTTCCTTTCCAATCTTGTTTAATCCGGTAGAAGATGCCGTAAATGTGGTAAGTTTTGTACATTTATAAAATGATTTATTTCCGATTGCCTTTACATTAGAACCAACCGTAACTTTCGTAAGTTTACTGCATCCGGAAAATGCGCTGTCTGCAATTGCAGTTACCTTAAATGTATATCCGTTGATTTTAACCGTTGCAGGAATAGATGCCTTTGTAATGTTTTTCTTTGCATATTTATTTACAGTTACTGTATTTTTTCCGGTTACTTTATACTTGATCTGTCCAACTGTTTTCACAGTTCCAACTGCCGGTTTTTTCTTTTTGTCTGTAGTTCCGGTATTTTCCGTATCAGCTTTTACCAGCGCCAAAATCGCTGTTTCCAGATCACTTGCTGCCTGATCTACTACAGTCTGTTCTGCTGTTGCATCTGTAAGTTTCTTTGCAGCATCGAGCGCAGTCTGTAAATTTTTCCAGCTCTCTGCTGTGTAATCACTCTGCTTTAATGCCTCCGCTTTCTCGATTACAGCGTTAAGTTTTGTAACATCTGTTTTTGTTTCTTCCTTTGTCTCTGCCTTTACCAGTGCTTTGATTACAGCATTCAGATGCTCTGTTGCCTCATCTACAGTAGACTGCGTGTGCGGAGCCGCAAGCTCATCTTTTGCCTCTTTCAATTCAACGCAAAGATCAGACCAGCTTGCTGCCGTATAATCACTCTCAGTTAAGTTCTCTGCACTTTTAATTGCAGCTTCAAGTGCCGTCGTATCCACCGTTTCCTCTTCATCCTTAACAATATTTGCATCGGTTACCTTAAATTTTACCGTGTAATCATTGTAACCAAGTGCATATACCGTGATTGTCCAGTATCCGGTTCCGTCTGTTCCCGCCGGCAGTTTACAACGCAGTGAATCTGTAAGACCAAGCTGGATTCCCTGTGCTTTGTGCATCCAGTTATCTGATGCAAACTTGGTTCCATAAGATTGAAGTGGATCGGTATAAGTACTGTCGGATCCATAATAAGTCCACTCTGCTGCCTGCATATCAGCACCAAGTGCACCGTAGCCATCCCCAGTCAGATCGACACGAAGGAATTCTCCGTAAGAACCGTTTGCCTCTTTTACCGTTGTTGTAATATTCTCTGCTGTTTTTAATGCAGCGTACTTGATTCCGGAATCCGTTCCATTGTTTACTCTCGCAGCAAACGAAAAACTTCCGTCCTCATTTTGGGTAACTGTTTTTAGACCATTGGTGTTTTCTGTTACTTCTGCAACCAGATCCGTATAGTTTTTCAGATTTCCCTCCGAAAATCCACCGGATAAAGTACTGCCATTTTCCACTACGGTATATGCTGCTTTAAAAGCTTCATAATCTTCAGTTTTTACTTTGACTGGAACATATTTAAGTCCTGTTACCACATAACTTTCAATCTCATTTTTATCATAGGAAAAAGTCTCTCCGTTCGTCAGCACACCGGTGGCTGCTCCTGTATAATATGCCACTTTGAGCTTTGTACCATCTTTTTTTGTAATTTCTGACGTACACTGATAACTTCCCCTGTGCAGTCCGTGATTGGTGGTTGCTCTCGATACGGTATCAAATGCACCCATGTCAAGCTCAGCGCTGCATAAGCATACTGATACTCCTGCGTTTCTCCCGTTTCACTCTTCACCTCGGTTCCAGTGATCTGCTCTGCTTCCACTGCACTTTCTTCTGCGGCAAAAACTGTCATGGACGATGTCCCTGGTGCTGCCACCATGGAAAAAGTCAATACTCCGGTCAGGATCCGGGCAGATACATTTTTTCTTTTCATTTTTTAAATCCTCCTTCATTTTGCTTTATCTATCAAAAGTTAGTTTTTGCTAACTCTTAATCAAAAAATTCACACTATCAGATTCCGATCCACAGGTATAAGAAAAGCAGAAATACCGCCCTTATGGCAGTAAACCACAATTCATTCCCTTTCAATTTTCCAGAGACACCACAGTGGATATTTCCTTTCGGACAGATGCCGGTACATTTCTGACACATAAAACAGTCGCCTCTCGTCTCAATCGACCCCAGTTCCGGCAGTCCGATATCCGAGGGACATTTTTTCGTGCATACTGCACAGCCAGAGATACAGTTCTCCCTTTCTCTTCTGAGCGCAAAATATGGCAGTACTGGAAGAAGTGAAAATATCGCTCCCATCGGGCACAAAATACGGCAGAAAAAACGCTCCTGCACGCACATGCCTCACAGGATGAGAATGAGCAGGACGACTCCCGCAAAATATCCTTCCAATGCAAAATTTCCTGCATGAAGCATGGAAAAGACATCCCACGGACTGCTGCCTTTCAGTTTCACATAGGTACCTCCAAAACACAGAAAAAGAATCAGCAGTAGTACGACATACTTGATCAGTGATAATGTTGCCGTAAGTTCCATGCCAAGCGTGACCGGTTTCTTTTTAAATTTTTTACAGACCCAGACATAAGCTGCACGCACCCAGTCCGACAGACTTCCAAATGCACAGGCAAATCCACAGAAAAAACGGCCGAACACTACGGTAGATGCACAGAGTATGATAAGTGACAGCACAAATGAAGTGATTTCAATCTGTGCACCCGTTCCCATCTGTCCGGCAATATATTTCACACCGGAAAATGCAGCCGTGAACGCTGACGGGAAAAATACAAAAAACAATAACTGTATTCCCGCACGGATCCATGCCGGAATCTGCTTTTTATGCTTCTTCCAGAAAACAGCTCCATTTGTCTTTCGTTCCTTTGATATACAATTTTTTTGAATTATTTCAGCTATATTTTTAACTTTGTACCTTCCAATTTTTTCCTCACTCTTACTGTTCTGCCTGTTTCAGTGCCTCGCTGACAGCATCCCTGATCCCGGTAGAACTGAACGTTGCACCGCTTACGGTATCCACATCTACGGACTGCGCCTCTATGATCTTTGGAATGATATCTTCCGCCATGGATAAATAGGCTTTATCCTCGTCGTCTGCGGAAGTTATCTCAATTTCGCTGATTGTTCCATTTTCCACGGTCACAAGCACGGTGATCATTCCGCCAAAACCCTTTGCCCCGCCTTCCCATCTGCCGTCCGGATAAGTTCCTTTTATATCGACAGTTTTTCTTTTTCCTGCTGCAGTTTTGTCACCTGCGCCTCTAACTTTGTGATCTCTTCATCCTTGCTTCTGTCCTTTAATACCTGATTGTAACCTGCCAGTATCAATATGACTGCAGCCAGACAAAATGACCGGATCAAAAAATCTTTCATCTGCTATTCTCCCTTAATTTTTTGCCTGCTCCAATGCCTTTTGACAGGCTTCAATGATTGCTTTTGAGGAACAGGTTGCAGACGATACCGTATCGATCCCTTCTGTACTGTTCTTTTGTAATATCTGACTGACAACACCTTTTGACGCAGCTTTTATATAGAATGAATTGCTCTTTCCTCCGTCTCCGGAAATATCTTTGATCTCCTTGATCTGATCGTTTTCGATCACAAGCGTGAGCGTCAGTTTATATTCATCAAAATCTTCATCCTCATCCGGAATGCACACAACACTGACCTTATAATCACCATTTTTATAGATCAGCGTTGTCTCGCCACTATTCTCGGTATTTTCCGTATCATTTTTTTCAGTATCTCCGCCACTCTCAGTATTTTCACTGCTATTTTCCGTATCCTCGCTGTTATTTTCCGTATTTTCGCTGTTCTTTTCCGTATTTTCGCTGTTCTTTTCCGTATCCTCACTGTCTTTTTCCGTGTCTTCGCTGTTCTTTGTATCGTCATCACCGCTCTGGCTGCCAGAGAACGTGTAGTTTCCATCTTTTGCCGCAGCTTTTACCACCACATCCACGGCATGCAGTACTGCCTTTGATGTACAGGTTGCACCGGAGACCGTATCCACCCCGTCAATTCCGTTTTTATTTACGATCTGTGTTACAACCCCCGGATGCTTACTGCTGCCGGAAACCGCCTTTGTAATATAAGTATCATTCTGGGAATCTCCATCCCCGTACACATCGGAAACTGCAATGATTTTTCCATTCTGAAACATCACTTTTACATGCAGGTTGTACGCCGTAAAAGCACCGCTCTCATCCGGGTTACAGACAACGACTCCATAATAGGAGCTCGCTTTTGATGTGTCCGGCTTTTCAGTATCATCTTCTGTTTCGGTATCCGTCTCCCCCTTTTTCGCTTTTTTTGCAGCCTCCATCGCATTTGATACTGCCTCAATGATTCCCCTCGAACTATATGTTGCACCAGAAACTGTATCTACATCCGTGCTCTGCTTTTCTAAAATACTTGCCGTCACGCCCTCCTTTGCACGGTTAAAAAATCCTGCATCATCCGATGTTTTTACAATATAGATCCCAACGATCGACTTATCTTTGATCTCAATAAACAATTTGACCGGTCCGGCAAATCCATTTCCAGTTCCTTCATAATAGCCATCATTCAACGCAAAATCTCCCTTTGCCACAACCGTTTGTTCTTCCCCGTCACTGGAAGATAACGCATCTTTTACTGCATTTATGATTCCTCTTGAACTGTATGTTGCACCGGAAACCGTATCCACATCCGTACTCTGCTTTGCAATGATGCTCGCTGTCACACCTTCTTTTGCACGATTGAAAAAGGCTTCATCATCTGAATTACTCAAAATGTTGATCGACCGGATCGTCTGATTTTTTATCACAACTGAAACTTTGATCTTACCGGAAAATCCGTTCGCACTGCCTTCATAAGTTCCGTCTGCAAGATCAAACGCACCGTCTAAAACAACAGCCGCTTCCGTATTTTCAACTTCCGTCTCTTCTACCGACTCCATACCGGCACTTTCGATAATAGTTTCCGTCTCTGTCAGTTCATCTTCTGACTCTGAACCATAAACCGGTGCTGTATAATCACTCAGGGAAACCACTGCACCAATTCCCACCACCGCTGCCAGAATGACGGGTACAATTCCTGAAATATTTTTCATACTTGTCTCCATACCAAATCATTCGTTTATACTTTTTTTTCAATGATCTTCGTATCCATTTCCGACTCAAAACTGTCTGCGATTCCCTCTGTGACATAGATTTCCCTGTCATCCGTCATCAGAATCATGTCAAATTCATCACTGTGATTTCTCCAATATTCCGTTGCGGCTTCTTTCCCCATAATAAAAACGGATGTAGAAAGTCCGTCCGCAAGCGTTCCATCTGCTGTGACAATGGAAACGGAAATTAACCCGTTCTCCACCGGATAACCGGTTTTGGGATCTATGATATGATGATATGTCCTGCCGTCCTGCTCAAAATAACGTTCATAACCGCCGGAAGTGATCACCGCCTTATCCTGTATGGAAAGCACCCCAAGATACTGATCTGTATCCTGTGGGTCCTGCACTGCCACGCGCCAGCTGCTTCCATCCTTCTTTGTTCCAAGTGCCTGCACATTTCCACCAAGATTGACCAGTCCGCTCTTGATCCCGCAGGCACGAAAAATGTCCATGATACGTGCAGAAGTATAACCTTTCGCGATTCCTCCAAAGTCGATCTGCATTCCGTCCTTTTTAAAAGCGATCTGCGATGTCTCTTTATCATAAGAAATATCCGATGCATCTGTCAGCGTGAGCAGATCCTTAAGTTCGTCTGCGTCCGGCACCCTGAAATTGTCATCTGTAAATCCCCATGCTTTCATAACCGGATAAATCGCAATATCAAATGCACCATCTGTAGCTTCATACAGATCCAGTGAGCGTTCCACCAGATATGCTGTCTCCTCCGAGAGTATTCCATCTCCGCTCTGATTGATTTTATATATCTCACTGTCCTCATTTCCCGTAGACAACAATTGATCCAGCCGGCTGATCTCATCTGCCGCCTGAACCACGGCCTCTGTGGCTCCTTTGCCATAAGCAGTTACCGTCATATATGTGTCCATTGCAAAGAGATCTCTGCTCGCCTCGGTATCTCCCCCATCGGTACCACAGCCACCTGCCACAACCATGACTGCTGCAAAAATCAGAAATATAATTTTTCTTTTTACTTTACCTTCGCTCATTTTTCCCTCTAACTTCGGTTAGTATTTTCTAACCAATTTAGTTTACAATGCACAAGACGCAAATGTCAATCTGCACTTTTGAGACTTTTTCTCATTTTGATCTCCATTTCCCATGTTACCGCAAAAAAATCCCCTCACATACAGACAACAACCTGCATATAAGAGGATTCCTCAATTATATTATATTTCATTCAATTTAATTATATTTCAATGCCTTTTTGAGAGCTGCTGAAATCGCCGTTCCCACAACAAAGCAGACAATTGCCTCAACCAGTCCGTTGACACCTACAAATGCTAAAATGAACAGCAATGCATTTTTTGCACCAAGAGCTGATACAAATGACTGGATGTATTCCGTATTGTAAAATCCAATCACTAACATTCCCATAAAAAATGTGGTGTTCAGCAGCGGACAGCAAAGGTTGCTAATCGTAACAGATGCACCTGACGGCAGCTTTGTTTTACGAAGTCCTTTATAGATCAGACCTGTCAGCCATCCCATTAAAATACGGGTAGGTACGCATACTAAAAATGTTAAAAATCCGTTGATTCCAAGCAGTGCAGCACCAAATGGGCTCATGCCGAAGCACTGGATGAAACTTGTAACACCGAACACGCCGCCTAAGATTGCGCCTGCCGCCGGTCCTAACGTAACAGCTCCTACCGCTACCGGAACGACGATCAGCGTGATCTCAAGACCAGCTGTTCTGATATATCCGATCGGGGTAAAAGCCATGATGAGAATGATAGCAACTAAAAGTGCCATCTCCACAAGATACTTTGTGGAAAACTTTTTCTGAGTCATAGTCTCTTCCTCTTTTCTTGTAATATGTAATTTTACAACGTTATTAAGTATAACACTTGCATGCTCATTCCGCAATCCCGCATCCATATTTACTTCGTAATGTCATGTTTTTATTTTCATCCAATTTTTACCATATTCCATCCAATTAACTATATTTCAATGCTTTCTTCAAAGCCGCGGAAATTGCGGTTCCGACGATAAAACATACCACCGCCTCAACCAGTCCGTTGATTCCGACAAATGCTATCACAAACAAAAATGGATTGCTGACACCAAGCGTCTGAACAAACGACTGGATGTACTCGGTCTGGTAAAACCCAAATACCAGCATGCTCATAAAAAACGTGGTATTTAAAAGCGGACAGCACAGATTCGCAATTGTGATTGATACATTCGATGGTATTTTTGTTTTGCGGATTCCCTGATAAATCAGTCCTGTCAGCCAGCCCGTCAGGATACGGGTCGGTACATACAGCAAAAATGCCAGAAACGGATTGATGCTAAGAAGCATCGCACCAAATGCATTCAGCCCGAAGCAGCGCAAAAAACTGGCAAGTCCAAATACACCTCCTAAAATTGCACCAGCCGCAGGCCCTAAAGTAACAGCTCCTACCGCCACCGGAACAACGATCAGTGTAATCTCAATACCTGCCGTCTTAATGTATCCGAGTGGGGTAAAAGCCATGATAAGAATGATGGCAACTAAAAGTGCCATTTCCACAAGAAACTTTGTGGAGAACTTTTTCTTGGTCATAGTCCCTTCCTCTTTTCTCGTTTTTATGTAATTTTATACGAAACACAGGACGAGCCATTTGTGGATCAGTATAAATTTCCGGCATCCTGTATCTCTGCAACGTTACTAAGTATAACATCTGGCAGTATTTTCCGCAATCTTAGATTGCGTTAATCCTAAAATTGTGCCATTCTCAGAATTGCACTACCACTTTTTTATATTTTTAATGTTTCCTTAATTATCAATAAATGCCATTGACTTTCTGCTTTTTGCGTGCAAAGCTAACCATATATTTATAAGAAAAGAGTTTTTACCATGATACAGAAAAAAAATGTACTTAACACCGTTCCGGTTATCTGCCTTGGTGCCCTGCTTTTGGGGTCGGCATACGGGCAGCTTCACACGCCAATGACGCCGCCACCGATTACAGTTCTCGCCTCAGATATTCTGCCGACGACAGGCAATGTCCGAGCACTTGTTGTTGTGGTCGATTTTGCGGATGTGAAATATGATACAGACAGACGCCTGTCCGATGAAGAAATTTCCTCCTATCTGTTTGGCACAGACAATACTGAATTTTATCCCTGTGAGAGCCTGACTAGTTATTTTGACCGTGCTTCATACGGATCACTGCATATGACCGGAAATGTATTTCATTACACAGCGAAAGGTACGATCGCATCCTACGAAAAAATGAACGATGGATACGAAACGCTGGTGCGTGAGGTTCTTTCCGGTTTAAATGATACGATCGACTATACCGATTATAATTCTGACGGCGATGGCTATATCGACGCTCTCTGCCTTTCTGTTCCAAGCGGAGGCAATGCTGATTTCTGGTATGGCTGTACGGCATCCTGGTAGGCTTCCACCCTGCCGGATTTAGATGGCGAAAAATTAAGGAAGCTGTCTGATCATACCGCGCACTGATGCTTCCAGTTATTTTTCAGAATACATGATCCTTGACTATATCACCCCGAATGGTAATTATGACGGTCTGTTTTCTTCCGGCGGACTTCGTATTTATCACGTCGATGCCACCCTTGCAAACGACGAATACGGTGCCCCCTATCTGACCGCTGATAACTACAGTCCTGTCTACGATTCCACCAATAACGGCAGGCGAATCTTAAGACTGGTCAATAACGGAAATGGCTTTTACCGGGACGGTGACGTGATCGGAGGCACTGCCACAGGCTTTGGCTGGTATGACAACAACGGACAGTTGACCATTGATACCGGGTATATGATCACGGTCGACTCCGTATCTGAGGATCAGAAAAACTGTACCATAACGATTTTGACAAACAACTAAGTATATTTTCCCTCAACTCCTGACCAAGAGCCTCAAATTTCCTCCAACTCCAAACAAGAAGCCTCAAATTTTCTCCAGCTCCCAGCAAAAAGCCCGTCCTTCCTGTCAGCTTCCTCACAGAAGCCGCACACGAAAGACGGGCTTTCTATCTTACAGGTTATTCACCTATGTATTATTTGCCTAACTCAGCTTTTAATGCTGTTGTTAAAGCAGGAACGATCTTATTCAGATCACCAACCAGACCGTAATCAGCTACGTCGAAGATTGGAGCATCTTCATCTTTGTTGATTGCGATGATCAGGTCAGAATCTTCCATACCAGCTACGTGCTGGATTGCTCCGGAAATACCGATTGCAAAGTAGATCTGAGGACGAACAGTTTTACCAGTCTGACCTACCTGTAAATCAACTGGTAACCAGCCATTCTCTACAACTGCACGGGAGCAGCTTACAGTACCGCCAAGTACCTCTGCAAGATCTTCCAAAAGTTTGAAGTTCTCTTTGGAACCAACTCCACGACCACCGGAAACAAGGATCTTTGCTTCCATAATGTTTGCTGTGCTCTTAACAGCTTTTACGATGTTTAAGATCTCAACATATCTGTTGTTTGGTGTAAATCCCGGGTTGTACTCTACAACGTTTGCTTTTGCACCGCTGATCGGAGCGATCTTCTGCATAACACCTGGACGTACAGTTGCCATCTGAGGACGGTTGTCCGGGCAGGCAATTGTTGCGATGGTGTTACCACCAAATGCAGGACGTGTCATTAATAACTGGTTGTGTTTCTGCTCTGATTCTTTACCAGGTGCAGCAACCAGTGGGAAATCACCGATCTCAAGAGATGTACAGTCTGCTGTCAGACCTGTTTTTACTCTTGCAGAAACAGTAGGTCCTAAGTCACGGCCGATAGCAGTTGCACCAACTAACATGATTTCAGGTTTGAACTCGTTAATTACAGATGCTAATGCATGAGCATACGGCTCTGTTCTGTAGTCTTTTAATTCAGGATCATCTACTACGATAACTTTGTCAGCACCATACTCAGCTAACTGATCTGCTAATCCTTTTACACCAGAACCAATTAATACAGCAGTTACGTCTGTACCTAAATCTTTTGCTAAGTCTTTGCCTTTTCCAAGTAACTCAAATGCAACGCCATCTAATACGTTATCTACCTGCTGTGCAAAGACAAATACTCCTTTATATTCTTCTAATGCCATGTTATTCACCACTTTTCCTTTTTTTATTAGATAATGTGTTTCTCTTTGAATTTACCGATCAAATATGCTACGGATTCTGCCGGATCAAGGTTTACTTTCTCACCAGCACCCTTTGCAACTTTATCAGATGCTTTTGCAATCTTAGTAGGAGATCCCTTTAAACCAAGATCAGAATCGTCAACATCCTTTAAGTCTGCTCTGCCCCAAACGGTTACTTCTTTGTCAAATGCATCGAAGATTCCGCCCGGTGTCATGTAACGCGGCTCATTTAATTCAGAAAGAGCAGTTACCAGACAAGGCATTTTTGCTCTTAACTCATGATATCTGTCTTCGTACTGACGTTTTACAACAACAGAATCACCCTCTACTTTGATGTCTGCTGCGTAAGAGATAACCGGAAGTCCAAGATGCTCAGCGATCTGAGGACCAACCTGTGCAGTATCACCATCGATAGCCTGACGTCCTGTGATGATCAGGTCATAGTCTAAGTTACGAAGTGCACCAGCGATTGTGGTAGATGTTGCCCATGTATCAGCTCCACCTAATACGCGGTCTGTTACAAGAACTGCTTCATCAGCACCCATTGCTAATGCTTCACGAAGAACTGCATCAGCCTTTGGAAGTCCCATGGTAAGAACTGTAACT
>ERZ773158.1539-NODE-1539-length-20315-cov-4.957601_pt1 | contig 20315 bp, 17 predicted proteins | sample MGYA00511918_ERZ773158 | MGnify/ENA primary metagenome ERZ773158 (study PRJEB29015, sample SAMEA2737876) | human gut metagenome | biome: human gut; feature: human-associated habitat; material: faeces | place: China | collected 2012 ...
TCAACTGCAGCCTGCAGGTCGGCGACCTTTTGCGCCGCAGACACAGCACCCGCGCCAGCACCGGCGGCCGCAGCGCTCGTCAGCGGCGACATCACCGCAGCCGTTGCGCCCGCGGCGCCAATGCCATCCGCACCCTGCGCCGCCGCGGCCAAGGGCGACAGCAGCGAGCCGCCCGTCATGGCAATCGTCGCCGCAGCAACCGTCGCCACGCGTCCAGCCGCCTTCGCCTTACCCAAAGCCTTGCCGTTCATATCCTTGTTCATGTTGTTGCTCATTGCCGATTCCTTCCCACGGTGAGCCGTTGTTTGACACAGATAGTCGATCCAACTTGCCCCATTAAAAAGAGGTGATAACGGGGTAATTAAATTGAGCGATTTGAATCGCGGCGAACCTGGCATTCGCAAAAGCCAAACTCATAGTTCCGCTCGCGCTCAATCTCATCCAAATACTCGAGCTCTTCGCCACTTGGCTTATCTTCGTCCAGAGATACAAGCCAGTTCTCTGTGCGAGAACCGTCAGTACAACCATAAATGGTCTCGAGATTAATGAAATCGATATTGACGTTGTTAAAGGAGAAACTGCTGGTGCTCATGCTCAAGTCCCGTCTACATAAACTCAAATTGCTGTGCTTGGTCTCCTCTGAGACCCCATCTCATACGCTATGACTGCAGTATATGCGCTCAGCTTGTATGTTGCAAGAACTTTTTAATTTTTCTAGCGCATATAACGGATGTCCATTTCTGTAAACTGCTTCGCTCTCCCCCGCCGCTCCCTCACTTGTTTTGTTACATGTGTTGAATACCATCCCGTACGGACAAAATCTCACGCAGGGCGGTTAAGACGGTGGCGTCCATGCCACCAGAGAAAATAGAAGAAAGGAAAGAGAAGCAGTCGGCGATTACTCGCACGAAGCGAGCAGCTTCTCAAGATCGCACTCCAATGCCTCACGCTCCTCAACGTCCATCGCTGCAAGGGCGACACGCATCAGGGAGACCTTGGCGGCAAGCTCCTTAACCTGGTCGGAGCGCTTGCTAAAGTGGTCGTAAATCCGCAGGGCCTCCCCGGCCGCCAGGTACTGCCACTTTTCCAACGAAGGATTTTCGGACCTGCTCATGGCATCGACCCACTCGCCAAGACCCTGAAAACCGTCGCCCGTAGTCGTGCCGTTCATAACCACATCGAGCGGGCTCAGCAAGCAATCGGGCGAATTTTTGTACACCAATTTGGTGAGCGTAAGCACCTGAGCAAGGTTACGATACTTGTCCTGATCGGCATAGAGCACGTCGTTGTAGCAGGCGCACGCCTTAAGCAGCTCGTGGGCGGCAATGCGCTCCGGCCCATCAAACGGAACGCCGCGCAACAACGCCCCAGCAAGATTGAATGCCTTGCTGCCCTGCGCGATCTTGTCGAGCGCCGAGCCGTCCACCAAATCCGCCAGCCAAGCAAACTCAGGCTGATACGGCTTATGCTCGTCCTCGTCCTCATGCTCCATCCAGTTGTTCACCAGCGTCAGGGCTTCAATCTCCCTCCCGTTCAGAAAGGGCGAATTCTCCCCCATCTCTTCCCGCAAAAAACTCCGCGGCTCATGAGAGTGCTCGTACGCAACCGCAAGCTCCCCGTCGCTCACGACCAAGGTCGCACGGGAAATATAGGTATCTTGCCGCATGTCCCTCCAGGCGTACATCATAAGGGGACGCAGCTGACGGAGCATGCCGCGCGCGCCGGCACCTTCCTTAACCGCGCGCTTCGCCGCAAGGCGAGCAGCATCTGCCGTCAGCTCCATCTTGGCGCCATTTCCCATCATGTTGTTGTACTTGGGCAGGTACTGCTTATACGCAATCTGGACCAGATCGTCCACGCTCAGGGCGTTAAAGTTAATCACCGAGCCAATGCGCCCGCACAGCTCGGACATAATGCCCCAAGTCTCAACATCCTCGATGGTCGCACTGTCTCGCAGCTCGTTTGCCGATTTTGCGGCGGTGCGCACGGCGGCGTACGAAGATCCAAAGCCGACCGTGGTGCCAGACTTGTCACTCAGGCGCTTGCGCACCAGAGCATCCAAGCCCATAAAGGCCCCGCCCAAAATGCAGACAACCTGATCGAGGTTGAGTGTCTTAATAACCGCACTCTTGGAGGCATCACATTCAAACGGCATCTCCCCGCCCTCCAAAAGCTTGAGGAACGACTGCGACGGACTAAAGCTGGACGCAACTTCGCCCCCATCGGGCTCAGAACGAACCGCCTTGTCAAACTCGTCAAAGAGCACCAAGCAGATTTCGCCGGGATTCGTAGTCTGATAGTCCGCGACCTGCGACAGACAGTTGCTCATACTGGCACCGCGCCAGCCCTCGCCCGTCATGGTGGAGACATCGAATACGAACAGCTTGAGCCCCGCGGCGTCCGCCACGGCCTTGATGGTGTGGGTCTTTCCCGTTCCGGTGGAGCCCATCACCAAAATGGCGGCAGGCGAAAGGACCTCGCGCGGATCGACGCCGCGCGCCAACATCACGCAGCGGTTGACCTCAAAGCTCAGCGCCGTCACAAAGGCCTCCAAGCTTCCCTCGTGGCCAATAACGCTCTGGCGCGTCTGCTCCACCAGGCGCGTAGGCGCAATTCGATTGAGCAGGTCCTGGTAGCGATCGATGCTTCGATACTGCTTCTGAGCCATGGGTGCTTTCCTTTCTATACTTGGCTTTCTTACCTATGACGTGGCCTGAGGCCTTACACCCCTACAGCGTCAGCGAGGTCGCCGACTCCAGATAGATCACGTTGCCCGGCTGGGTAAAGACCGGAATGTGGTAGAGCAACTGCAAAATGCCCTGCTTGAGCAGCAGGAACAGCGTGGGATGCAGGACTTCGTACATCAGAGCACCGGCCACAAGAGCGGTGAGTACGGCGAGCAGCAGAAGCTTTTGAGCGTTAGAGATTTCCGACATGGTCGTTCCTTTCTTTGCGAGATATTTGAATCTCGTCGTCGGTTAGCGACTCATAGCGATGGCAATGCCAATAGCCGCGATAACCACGGGAATCGCAAGCGATGCAAACAGAATGCCGGCAAAAAGGCCTACCACCAGCGCGCAAACGACGATGACCAATGTGGTGGGCACAAGCGCGAGCAGAGGAGTGACCGCGCAGGCAGACGCAAAGCGAAGCCCGTGGAACTTGTGCTCGCCGGGGAATAGGGCGTTGAGGACCCCTTCGACAATTCGCCACTCGACAATCGTTCCGATGGTTAAGACAACCGCCCAAAGCAGGTAATCATTTGCACGGGAATCCGAAGCCATCTTTCCGGTGACGCCAGCCCACCAATCAAATGCCGCGGCATAGCCCAACAAACAGACGATTGCACAGACGACGGATACAAATGCGCCCGCGCCCTCGATTGTACCGAGCAGCTCGCACATGTCGGATTCGCTCTCTCCCGTTAGCAGCACAATCCATTTATGGGCAAGCGCTGCAACGACCGCAACGCCCAGCACAACCCAGTACGCCCTAAACGCCACCAAGCGCCATGAATGGAGCGGGATCACCGTGTTGCTCTCGCTAATCTCGAACATAAACCCGCCGAGCCACGTCGTCAGCAAGCACATCATGTCGACGGCGACCACGTAGAGTACAACTGCAAAGATGGTTTGCAGGATCATGCCGAAAATATTCATCGCCGTTGGCTTCTTAGGAGCATCCAGCTCGATCATGTACGTGTTGCATCTGTTCATTAGCTGTCCTTTCGTTACTGAAACAACTGGCTGGTTTATACACTGTTGCTTGATACAACTAGGAGATATGCAAATCTCCTATAGTTAGGATCTAGCGAGATGTTACCCAGCGCGCACGACCTCATGCACCCTATTCACTATTTTTTCCTTTAAATTTGGGTGCCCTATCTGAAAACGCCGCAACAGCTCTTCTTGTAGACTGAAGGCAATTGAGTTGCGACGGGTCTGTCAGCAAACCACGCAACATGAGGAATACGCAGGAGGTGCGCGTGCTCAAAACTAAAGCTGAGCTTGCAACTCTTCACTTAACCGAAGATCTCAAGCCATATATGAGCCGATACCTATCGGATCTTGTGTCTCATATGGTCGAGAAATATCAGCCTTCGTCGGGAACGAAAAGGCTCATTGAACTGTGCTGCCGCGACTTTGAGTTTTCGAGCGAGCACGTCGATGATCCCTCGTGGTCTGTTTTGGGAATTGACCTCAAACGACCTTCAGCCGCCTCATTTGAGTTTGAGGACCGCTTTTACAACGAGGCAACGGACGAATGGGACCGCGTGCCCGTCTACGTTTGCAAAAACCAAATCAAAGTCCCAACGTCGGCGTTTACCGCCGTCGAGGAGAACATCTTTTTGCACGACTACGAACAGGACGCCGCCTCTCACGCGTACGAATCGACGCTCATTTACTGCAGACCCCCCGAGTTACGACCGCTATCCCAATTCCCGGCATCTATCGATGCGGCAAATGCGCGAGTCCTGGATTTCCTCAGAACGCGCTCGAAGCAGCTGCAACGCAGCGCAGGCATCCCCGATCTGCTTTCGGTCACTGAGTGGTACTACATCTTTCTTGCGGCATCCATTGCCTGCTCTCAGTCCCATGCCACGGCCGTCATTCAGATTTCGGACCGTCTGTTCAATCTGGCGCGAGCCGTAGATGGACGTCGCCTTCTTTGTGACCTCGGCCTGCTAAAGGGCATTGTGCTCCTTCCCAACACCATTGCCAAAAAGACCGAGGGTCGCGCGCTGCTCTTTATTGGCGACGGCGAGCCCAATGACCCGTATTTCCTTTTTGACGGCAGGAGCTTTGACGACAAGCAAATGGCCGATGAGCTTCTGCACCAGCTCCTCGATTCCGTCGACCGAGCCTACAACGATCAAAAGAATCCAGCCTATTGGCATCGACTCGAGGATCAGGGCAACGGCATCTATCCCCTATTACCCAATACAAAGAGCGGATCGTTCGACGAGAGAATGTTCACCCCCCTTGGGTCGCTAGCGCCAATCTACCGCGGCACCGCCCGCAGCGTTGTAACCAAACTGCCCGAATCAGATCCGACAGACAGTTACCAACAGCACGACTGCTACTACCTGTCGCTTAAGCATCTTCATAACGGTGCAATCATTGCCGCAGAAGATGTACTTAAGCGCGTCCCCGATACAGACATCTACGATGTGAGCCTTGTAGACTACGAAGATTTTAGGAAGGCCAAACCAATCGACGACCGAGAGACGAGTCTTCTCATATCGCGCGTAGGGCCTCCGTTCAAACTTGCTCTCATTACACCGGGCCACTTTTCTGTCGATTCTGATCACCCCGCGGAGCGCGGTCTCTTGTTTGAGAGCATTGTCCCCTGCGATGCTATGTTCTGCGCTACCTTTGAGGACGAGTTGCTTGCCCAGTTTGTCCTGGCATACCTGTCATCCGATGAGGGGCAGAAGAAACTGGCGGACACCTCGCACGGAGACGCGCTTGTGCAACTTGCCCCAATGGACCTGCGAAGCATGACCGTGCCTGTTCCTGGGCGAGCGGAGCAGGAGCGCTACGCGCAAGAGTACGAAGCAAAGCAGCGCGCCTACGAGAACGCCCTTAAACAGGCGGAGCATTACGCCGCGAGCAAGGGAACGATGTAGCGACCGAGATTGGCAGACTGTCCGGACTTTTCCGACGGTCTGTCAATCAGGCGTGCCATTCAGCGCGGCGGCTAGAAATTGTCATCGGACTTTGCGCGGACTTTGCGCGGGCTTTGCCCGCCCCTTCGCCCGCGATCAGGTCCCTAACCGTTATATGCGCACTGTACGTAGCATCCTCAATCTTTTCCATAACATCAGGGTCGCAAGTTCCCCAAATATCTTTAAGGACTCGAGCCAATCCCCAAGCAGCGCTGAGCAGGACGTCAACATCCTTTAGATCTAAGTGGCTGACCGTAAAGGGACAGTACTCGCGCTCCAGCAGATAGGTGTCAATGGCCTCAATTGCCTCAGCCACATACTGCTCAAGATCGGGATGGGGATGGAAGGCGCACAGTGCCTTGAGCGGATCGGTCGGCTCAATCCAATACAGCGTTGTCGCATCCTCGCATTTCTCGAGCGGATAACGCTCAACCGCCTTCTCCCAACTTTCATACCAAGGATCGGCATCGCCGTCCGTCATCGACCTGCAAAGATCAATCGCCGCAGAAACAGTCGCACACGAGCATCTATAACTGGCGCCTTTCCTAAAATCATCATTGAGCTCGTCGTCGCCAGACAGCCTCGCCTCCATGATCAGAAACGGGCCGTCATCATCTGTAATGCTCATGGGATAGTTGTCACATTCGTAGTACGGATACATTTTGTCTCCAATCAACCGTTCGGTCACATTAACAAGCAATATCAAAACCGCGCTCACGCGGAGGGTTGTCGTCCTCGATCCATTCGAGCCCGTCGTTCTCATCGATTCCGGCATCGGGGACTGACGACCATCTGAACTCGAAACCAAGCTGGTCAAGCTCATCGACTCGCTCACTGATTACTCCGTACGCATCCAACGCATTCTCGAAATCCTCCGAAGACACATAGCCGCGCTCGCACTGCTTGCGCATCTGGTGCAAACGACCCATGGCGGCAGCGATGATCTCGCGAAGAACGATAACCTCGCGCTCGCATACATCGATGTTTCCTTTGTTGAGCTTGATGCAATCGGACATAACGGCCTCCCTGGTTTTAAGCCTTTTCGCTTGATTCCATTGAACAGCCGCAAACAGCCGCGTAATATGACTTTTATCGGGTTTTAAATTTTGGCTGTTTGGAGCATTAATGCTTGATTCCGAAAAAGAGCCGTTTAGCTGGGGTTTCGAGGCTGGCTTTCTTCGCTCTCCCGTCAATCCCCGCATGCTTCTTCTTAACAGAACGCCAGAGATTGATTGCGCCGATGACGGAAACGCAACCGGCAATGCAAGCGCATGGAATCTCGTCTCCGTAGCCAACGACCTATTACGCGTCGACTTAAGCTCGCTTTTCAACGAGATTGGGGGCCACTTTCGTGAGCGAGCAAAATTGCGCTTTTACATCGATTTGCAGAACGCCATTCGTCAGCCCCCTGCTCCCCACGATGCGCAACACGCTTCGATGGACTACGCAGCCGAACCAGACCATGACGACTGGCTCGATCCAGACGATTCCGACCAAGAGTCCGCGCAAGCAGAATTGAACGAAGCCGAAATCGAAGTCAACCTTCAAAAACAAAAGGAACGCGACCTCGATTTCTTTGCTCCGATATTCGATAAAGCCATTACGCGCCATGCACACGGAGAGATATCTGGCATGGCCAGGTATCTCCTTGAAAATGTCTGCAGGCAGTGTGTCATGAACATCACAGCGATTCCCGACTATCGCTATTACAGCTGCTGGATGAACAACAACGCTATTGAGTGCAACGAAATCAACCGCCTGTACCGCGCGGTGATCACGACATCGGCCCAACTCAATAAGCAAGAAATGGCGTCCCTCTTCAGCTCCTATCTCAAGCTCGTGTCGAACGACATGGACATTACAACTACCAACGGCAAGACCGGGCTAACAGAACCGGTGCCGTATAAACGCGACAATCCAAGAGACAACTATCCAAAGGTCAACTCGCAGATAGAAACAGCTTGCGTTTGCACCAATACCGATCTCTTTCGAGCGCTTCTCATTGTTTTTTATCAGGAATGTCTGGAGCTTGCCCCGCTGCTTAAAAACACCGAGGCACCTAGCCTGCTCGCGCAAAACGAAGAGTTTTTCCCAGCCGCCATCAAAACAAGCGACCCGCGACAATTTCGATTATTCGATAATCAGCTGCCGGCAATCATCCGCTTTGGCGACGCTTTTGCATACGCAGCCAAAAAGCACTTGCCCGGAAACGAAACGGCTCAAAAGCTCGAAGAACATTTGAGCGATATAAAACGCATGAATAGCGCCCCCTTTATGCAGGCGTTTCGCAAGAACTATCTCGAGGCTATGCGCGAGAACCAAATCTACGCAAATGGAGACTTCCATACGTATGCAGAGCTTAACGACCAGGAAAACCTCAATAGGCTCGTAAGGCTTCAAGCTGTTATTGCAAAGGCAGGAGAGCTTTACTTCACCGAAGAGGAATGTTCCTTTGCAAGCCTTTATGCCCGCATCCTCCACGAGCTGCTGCTGTGCGGCATTATGCCGATAACATGCCAAACCTGTGGTTCGCTCTTTTTTCCGACCGGCCCTAACAGCAAGTACTGCGATCGATATAACGCGGCGACCAAGCTCTATTGCAACCCGCGGCACAACGCCAAAAAACATCTTGGTCGCAAATCACCCCGCGACGTCGCACTCAATATACGGAGAAAAGCCGACACGGCATACGAAAAGGGTTTAACGGATTGTGCCCACTATTTTGACAGCCTTGGCAATTTTGTTCTCGATGGTCTTGGCCCAACATACCAAGCGAGCGACCTAATTTCCGACGAGCTCTATGCGGCATGGCTGTCTATCGTCAACCAGCCCAATTGCAGGACAAAAATCAGGCGACCAGATAGGAACGGTTTTCCATACCCCGTACTGTGGTACGGATTCATCCTCAATGGCATACAGTATGTACAAGTCGAGTTTCCCGAAGCCGAGTACCCGGCGCTTTTTGAACGCTTGAGCCAGCTCGCCGAAAGCCCGCAATCAAAGTGCACGCTGAAGCACAAGGGACCCGGCGAGCACCCATACAGCTCATGGCTTATCAAGTTATACGAGTTGTTGGAGATCATTGCGCAAATTAATAGCGCCGACCAGGTGGCAAAGCCCATTCCATTGCTTGGAATAGATAGGGACGATTGTGTCTCGACCGACCCGACCGCCCAAGGCACACGGAGCGCGCCCGACGCATGCGTCTACAGCACCGGCACGATAGATAGCCTTAGCTTTACCGTGTATACGAAGGGATATGACCCGGAAAAGCGGGAACGAGCCTGATGTAGCGGCTTCGAGCGAAGCCGCCGGTCACGGGGTGGCACCGGGGCGCGGACGCCGCGGGCCATTGGGAGCAACCCTCCTCCGCTACCTGCGCGACGTGGCAGCGCCGCTGCGTCGTCCCTGTCGCCGAACATCGTCCTGAAGGCGCGGGCGGGTGTCCATGAACAGCCGCGCCCGCACTAGCCTGGGGGACAGCCGCCCCGCCACCAGCAGTGCGCCGGCACGCCTCGGCACCGCCAGGGTCTCCGCCTCCACGGGCAGGGCAACTTTCTCGATGACCTCGGCAGAGCACACGCCCGACAGGTCAACCCCGTTGTAGACGATTGGCCTCATGCGTTGCCCCTCGCGCGCCCGTAGGTGTTACCGCTACTCTGAAAATGACCAGATGATCACCCAACAATCTTTGGCGAGTGGGGGCTGAACGCATCGTTGCCGTTCTGTTCATCCACCGCCCTGCGCCCCAGGCTTAAGGGTTCTGCCGCGTCATCTTCCACCCGCACGGACAGGACATAGTAGAAGTCGGCACCCTGATTCCCACGATCCCGCACGTAGCCAAGGTCGGCCAGGCGGTCGGCCAGCTCGTCCCTCGAAACCAGCTCATTCGAGGTTATGCGACACGCCACAGGCTCGATCTCGTAGGTGTTCGTCTGGCTTATGGCGTTCCGATAGAAGCGGAACCACGACGTGCGGAAGAGATCCTTATGGTGCGAGTAGACATGCCCGTCCTTAATGGCATAGAAGTAGAAGAGAAAGCGCCCGCCCTTGCGGAGCCTGCCGCTGCTTTCGAGAAAGTGATAGTAGTCATCGGGAGAGTCCCCTCGAATGTAGCCAATCACGAACGATTCGCCACCATGCCCGTAGGAGTCGCTATCCGTCTTGCCCGCGCTTGGAGGCTCAGCCACAACCATTTCGGTGAAGTAGCTCAGCCGGTTCAGCCGCGTATTGCTTGCCGTGTTCTCGCCGATGACCTTCTCTATGAAATCGCGCAACGCATTCTCTGCCGTCCTGCTGATGCTCGGCTTCATGGCGAAAGCGCCGACACCCGGCAAAATCTCCTCGAAGAGCCGGAATTGGCCCTTCTCGCCCGTTTCGCCCGACCCCGGATAAAGCACGTAGCTGCCAACCGTGCGCCGTATCGCGTCGTTGTACGTGTGCATCTTCAGCAGGTCACCGCGCTTGTAGGTGTTCGTGGTGGAGGCCGCCTTCTCCTCGTTAAGTTCCTCGCGCTCTGCCTCCTCGGTGCCCACATCCTTGCCGACAAGCCCCGTCAAGTCGGTGATGCGGTACTTGGCGTCGAAGTGGACGAATGCAACAGCTCCATCTTGCACTGCGGCTCGCTCGTTTGTATAAGCATCCGGGAATATCGCGAGCGTGTAGTCGGGTCTGAACGGTCTCGAGTACGAACCCTCGTAACGAGTGGCATGAAAGTCACGGGGCGAGAAGGTGCGGTTGTAGTAGAGGTTTACCTTCGCGCCGCACTGCGCAATCTGGAATGACTGGCAGGAGCGTACGCCCTGCTTGAGGGATATTGACAGCCCACCGTCGGGATTCGTCCCGATAAATGGGTGGTCATCGGTGCTTATCGGCTCGCACCCCTCGATCCCCCTTACGATGTCGTACAGCTCAAAGAAGATCCAGTACTCGTAGAGGAGGGCCACATTCTTCGATTCGCCCTCGTAGATGTCATCCTTGCCCTTCCAGTCGAGCTGCAGCGCCATATCGAGCATGGAATATGCGAAGAAGATCTGCGAGTATCCCTCGCGCTTCTGCAACACCTGGTTGTTCTGAGGCATCATCTGCAGGGTGCCGACATCGTCGAAGAAGGCGTCGCTGAGTATCGTTTCCAGCATGGCGTGCAGCGCGGCGGCTTCGCGATAACACTCCGTCTGCCGAGTATCGCCCTTCTCGGCATCCAGGACAGTCATCAGAGAGGTGCAGATCCGGTCAATCTCATGCAGGGCAAATTTCACAAACCGATTGGCGGGCGTGTCGAGCAGGTCGTACTTGCGCGTGACGCTGACCATCTGAGGGAGGTAGACGCCTCCCGCATCGCCGCCGCAGTTCAAGCGCGTCCACATCCGGCTGTTCGAGAAGGGGTTCGTATAAAACCTCCGGGACGGCATGCCAGCCCCAACCGACCGCAGCTCGTCCTCGTGATCCAGCGTCCTATCAGGGTTCCTCTTTATCGCCTCGAAGAGGGCTTGGAGGTTCGGTTCGTAGCAGAACTGCCGCAGGAAGACGAACTGCTCAAGCAGCGTCTCGCGATTCTCGTCGGCTTGCTTGTAAACGTTCGACGTGGAGCCCGAGTAGTCAAGGAGCAGCGCAGCGCACCTTGCGGCAAGCTCCTCGGTGAGCTCGATGTAATCGTCTTCATAGCCAATCTTGAGCGGGACGACTTCGAACTGTAGCATCGGCGCATCAGCTTCCTCGCCGAATCGAATCCTCGAACGCCCGAGATAGTTCACGAACTGGAAGGTGACACTATTGCCGTTTCTGTCGCACCTGATATTCTTGCCTTCGTTTTGGAACGAGGCGCGAGGATGCAGGCCACCATCAGGGGTCCGCTCGTATTCGAGCACATAACATGTGGTTTCGTTGATTCGAAGCGTGGGACTCCCGTCAAGACCGTCCTTGACGGCGAAGGCTGGTGTTGAACCAGCGCCATTCTGGGATGCTTCCGGCTTGAGACCGAAACACGTCAGCCCGGTTAGCCCGGTCTGCTGTTCCTCGTCCCAATCGACTCGGTCATGCGCACCGCTCTGGTAGAGCCTGGCTATTGTTCTTCCATCCGCTGCAAAGCGGATTGCGCCGATGCTGCCGTCCATAGGCTAGATGAAGCTCGCATACTGCACGTTATCGAGTTTCGCTGCCATCTGGCTTATCTTAACGGAGCTCAGCTCGCCATCGCATATGTCTTTCAGGCTTTTAAGCAGATTGCCGATCTCACGCTTGTTACCATGGAGCTTCGGCAGCACCTTCTGGACAATCTGCTCATCGACAGAACGCTCGAGTTCGTAGTTCTCGCCGTCAAGCTCGTGCGCGGCATTAACGTACATTCGCACTTCGCGCACGGTGCGGAAGGCAAACTCATAGCCGCATTTCTCCAGCTCTTCATACAGCTTGCCGAACTTCTCGAAGATGGCGTTAGCATCATCTTCGCTGATGTAATTGGCTCCCTCCCATATGTCCTTGGCGAGACGCAGAAAAGCCTGGGGGACGCCGGAAGCTGCGACGGCAACGTCCGGCGCATCCTCGATGGCTTTGAACCCTGCGAGGACTTCGGCCTTCGACGGCTTGAACTCTATGACGTTTGCCCTGTCGAGCACCTTGGGGCTAAACATGTAAGTGGTCTCATCGATGTTCACGGTGCCGACAACGAACAGGTTCTGCGGATAGGGCAGCCTGCCAGCACCGCCATCGCCGTACCCATCAAGCACGATGAGGTTATCCTCGCCGATGGTCTCCATGTGGCTGAGGAAGTCTGAGAAATACCGCTCGACATGGCTCAGGTTCATCTCGTCGAGGATGAGGAAATACGGAACCTCGGGGTTAGCGTTGGCCCGTTCGATGAGTCTCAGTATGCCGGTCTCTTCGTACGCGCCTTTGCCGCCGTCTGCGATCGGGTTGAAGAAGCCCAGCACCTTGGTGTTGTCGGTCCAGTCGGCACCGACCGGGACGAGCAACCAGTTTGGCTCCCCGTCTTCATCCAAGACCTCAAGGTACTTTGCAAAACGCTTGGAAATCCGCGTCTTGCCTGTTCCGCTGTTGCCAGCAAGGATGACAAAGGGCTTTGCCAGTAGTGACGTGATGTAGCGCCTGGAGAAGTCGGTTTTAAATTCAGCTGGAAGGTTGTTTAGCTGAAAAGTCCTCTTCTCTCTGCTTGATGCTTTCGATGAATTCTTTGCAGCAAGGTCGATTAGTTGATGCATTGCGGGCAGCACGTCATCGCCTTGTTCGTAGTCGATGCCCTCTTCGGCAATCAATTGGCTCGCTATGAGGTTTCGCATGAACTCAGCCACGCTGTAATCAAACTCAAGTTTCCCTGCGTAAACGTCAGCGAAATACTTGAATGCCGTGGTCAGGCTACCAGCCCTCATCTTGCATCCGCGATTGCAAAGGGCAATAAGATCGTCAATTCTCGACTTGTAGTCGTAATCTATCGCACCCGAAAACTGCCCGTCTTTGTATCTGCTTCCAGTGGCGAAGAAGAGTTTCGTTAGCTCCAAGATATATGCATCTTCGGAGACGCCCACAGGCTTTACTTCGGCTGCATCCATCCAGAATGTCCTTTCCGCAAAACCGTCCTCTTGCAACGGCGATGAATCGTTTACTTTGCCCGTCACTGGCAACAACAGCAGTGCGGCAAACAAGTTGCCGACATTTGGACGCTTTGCCCCGTCTCCTTGTATTTGCACACGTACTTTTCCGCCTTTTTTTGCAACGGGATAACGCGTGCCAAGGGAGACAACTTGCCCAGTAGAGGGTACGACTACTTCCAAGATGATTGCGTGTCCGATAATGTCAACTGCAGTCAGCGTATCCCCGTTTGCAAGAGAGCCTGAACCTTTGAGTTCGTACTGTCCAGCACCACCTTGTCCAACTGTTCTCCCGCGAACGGATAGCGTATTCTCGCTATATATAGAATTCGGAATGGGATAGCTCAAATTCCATTCATCGACAAAGGACATGGCAACCACCACAATTAATCTGCTGCATAGTCAGCTATGCATCTAGCAACGTACTCAGCAAGCTTAACTGGCACGGCATTGCCAATCGCCTGCTCAATGTCTGTCTTGGACCCGACAAACTCAAACTCTTCGGGGAAGGTTTGCAGATAGCTGCGCTCCTTGTATGTTAAGGCTCTCACACCTTCAGAAATATCAGCCTTGTCGGCATGATGCCTCTTATATGCTGGCGGTATCGGACGGTTGGTGCCTCGTACCGTTACCGCTGGCTCGTCAATCGTGAAGACGCCCCTACGCTGGAAGTTGCGTGGATGCATGTAGAAGTATTGCGTGCCGAGCGAATCGCCAAGGTAATCCCTGACGGTCATCTGCTTGTCGCTCAGCCTTGAATCCAAGAGTTCGCCGAGAAAGTCATCTTTATCACCAAGATGACCGACAAGGATAAAGCGCCTGCGAATCTGAGGCACACCACATAGACTGGCGTTGAGGACGCGCCTCGTGAGACCGTATCCAGCATTGCGGAATATTTCCAGCGCCTCGGGCAGGACGTCCATCCGCTCGATATTGTAAACATTCTCCATGACGAACCACTCGGGTCTGACGTCCCGAACTATCTCAGCATATCGGATGGTGAGATTGGCCCTTTTGCCGCGCTGTCTGGCGCCCGCAATGGAGAAGTCCTGGCAAGGGGGGCCACCGATTATCATCGACGGCGAATACCCTTCAATTTTCGGGACCGCTTCCGCATCGTAAAGATCGTATTTGAATGCCGGGTGGTCGAAGTTTGCCGAATAGATGTCGACAGCCGCCTGCCAGTTATCAAACGCCGCCTTTATGTTGAAGCCCGCATTCTGGAATCCGAGCGACATACCGCCGCATCCCGAGAAAAGATCAACGCAGTCCATCGCTCACATCCCTCCTGTACTCTAGTAGCGCTCGTGCAACGTAGGTGGCAAGGTTTACCGGTACGGCGTTGCCCACCATCTGGTTGATATCCGTCTTACTCCCAAAGAACTTGAAAGACTCCGGGAAAGTCTGGATCCTACTGCGTTCCTTTGGAGTCAAGCACCGGGCTTGACTGAGGTCCGCCGCGTCGTTGGGGTGAAGCTTGTAGTTCGGCGGTATCGGCCTGTCCACACCACGAATAGTGACCGAGGGCTCGTCGATGCTGAAGATGGCCCGCCTCGTGTAGCTTCGCGGAATTCTGAAGTAGTAATCAATTCCAAGCTCGTTACCGAGATACTCACGAATTGTCATCTGATGGTCAGAAAGGCCCTTCTCAAGATATGGGTCGAGGAACCCGTCGGGCGCCCCAAGGCATCCGATCAAGAAGTATCTCTTGCGAGCTTGGGGGACCCCGCACAGGCTTGCATCCATCACTCGCCCACTCAAGCCATAACCCTGCGCTTTGAAGGTGGCCCGAATCGCTTCCATGGATTTGCTCGTTCGAACGCGTGGGACGTTCTCCATAACGATGAAGCGAGGCTTGCACCTCGCGATGATCTCGGCATATCTAACAGAGAGGATTGCGCGCCCACCATCCTCGGATCTCTTGCCGGCCTGCGAGAAATCCTGACAAGGAGGCCCGCCGATGATGATATCCGGAGCGAAGCCGGCAACTTCCTCGGATACGGAAACGTCGGAGAGATCCCTTTTGAAAACAGGATGCTGGAAGTTAGCGCGATAGACATCAATGGCAGCGTCCCAATTGTCGTAGGCAGCCACAACATTGACGCCAGCCTTTTCGAAGCCGAGGGACATTCCGCCGCAGCCGGCGAAAAGGTCAACTGCCGTTATGTTCCTCTCGTTTTCCACGCGCTCGGTCTCCATTTCGATAGATACAGACAAATAAATAATTATAATTCCGTTTCTTCCAACATGCTTCAAGATCAGTCGGCAACAGAACAAATCCAGTTGTAACGCTTCGCCCGGACAAGAATCGCTCGTGCTCGATTCGAGCTTATTGCCGCCCAGCAGGGCAACCACTGTCGCATGCTCGCCCGTCAGAGGCCGTCCGCGCCGCATCCGCGTCCGCTCCGGATGCCGCGCCGGGTCGGTCGTGCCGCGGACCGTCCCTCGCGGCACGCACCCTCCGCTCCCGCGAAAACCCGTTCAACACAAAGGCTTTTAGGTATAGCCTTATTGCTGTACGCCACGAAGTTTCCGCCCACTCACGCCCTCGCTGCCAAACGAATACGCATCCCTCTCTCTTCTATGGATGCAACGCTGCCGAAATATAAATCGACTCATGCGATCGCTCTCCGACCTCAGCTGAAACGTTTCAGAGCGCAACAATCTTGAACCTCGATCCACCCTCCAGACAAACCTCCTCAGTTCATCCATTACTATCGAAAAGATCTTCCATGAATTTTGACGGCCTGTTTCAGCTGTAATGGAAATAAAAACCAGCTTTTCGAAGTCGGCGCCGCAACCAGGCAAGCATTTCCGAAATCGCAGCATCACATCGCTCGATATAAGTAATTTGCTACTGGTGCAACGGCCCCGAGCACCGTTCCCGCGCGACTCTATCGCAAATACGTTGCTTAGAACAGGGCACTGCCACATTTCAGCAAGCCAATCCGAATCCTCGTTTGGTCGGGAGATAGTCCAATTACCCTTTAAATATCATATCGTTGTGGTATTCAATAAACTCAGCTCGTGGGGCAAATCGCTTCGGAAGCGTAATCGGCTCTCCGTTGTAGCGCCACAAATTTACCGCTTCCTTGAAAGTAGCGGCAGGCTAAACGAGGGCGGTGAGTTCCTTTTCTACTTCTACGCCATTAAGGACGGGCACGTGTACTCCCATCATAAAGATCTCTTTCGTACGACCCATTTCCGCTTCTACAGGAACGCAATCAGCGAGACAAACACTTACGAACTTGAACCCATGCTTTGCAAGGTGAAGGCTAACGAGCTGGTTTCGAGAGACGAACTAGCCGACCGGCTGGCCGCCATTGGTTACGAGCGGAATCGTGGGAGCCAGGGGGCGGACTTCCACTACGTGCTTAGCGTGGAGGTCGAGAACGCTGCAGTTGTGCCGCTGAGTCTCGCGTGCGGATTGGTCGACGGGCAGAACGGCAACGATGCTTTCAGCCCGCACTCGCCGAAGTTGGTGGGATAACATTTCACGAGCATGTCGATTGGTACAGGAGGAAAGATTATGGACGAGAGAATCAAATCGATAATCCACAAAGCTGTTGATGATGCCGGGCGTTATCCGTTTCTCTTCATCGGCTCTGGCCTCTCCCGTCGTTACTGCGGCACGCCGGGATGGGAGGGGCTGCTTTCGGATATCTGCGCCGAGGTGCTTGACGACCCATATGCCTTCGCGCGCTTCAAGAGCCAGGCGAAGATTGCTGTCCAGAACGGCAAGGTCGAGTCCGAACTGCCGTACGTTGCCACGCTCATGGAAAGCGAAGTAAACCACGAGCTCTTTGCATCGGATGAATTCGCTGCCTTCCGCGAAGATCACAGTGACGAGCTTACCGGGGACGCTTCGCCCATGAAGATCTACGTCGCAGATAAGATCGCGAGAGCTCGTCTCGTCGAGAGCGCCGAAACTGAGAAGCTGGCGAAGGCGGGCAGGGAAAAAGTTGCCGGCATCATCACCACGAATTATGACTGTATGTGTGAGACCCTATTCCCTGGTTTCACGACCTACGTCGGAGAAAGCGACCTCCTGTTCTCTGACCAGGCTTTCTCTCAGGAGATATACAAGATCCATGGCTCAGTCTCGAGGGCGGGAAGCATCGTCCTGACCAGCGCTGACTATGCGGAGTTCGCGCAGAAGAGGAAGTATCTCTCGGCGAAGCTGCTCACCCTCTTCGTCGAGTATCCCGTCATCTTCCTCGGTTATTCGATTCAAGACGAGAACATCAGGTCGATACTGGGTGACATCTGCGAATGCCTACCAGATGACAAGCTCAAACGGCTGGGCAAGCGGCTCATCTTCGTTCAGCACGCAACCGACACCTCTGTTGGCGAGATTGCTATGAGTTTCGGTGGCCGTACGCTTTCGATGACGAAGATCACCACGGATGACTTCGAGTCGATCTACGATGCGATGCGCAGCTTCCGGAAAATGTATAGCACGCGATTTATCCGCGAGTTGAGGGGCAGCGTGTTCAGGCTTGCGGAGCATATCGACCCGAGTTCCGACATCATCGTCTCAGGGATAGACAATGTCCTCAACGACCTTGACCCGGACCAGAAGATCGTCATCGGCCTGTCGGTGTCACCAAGTAGCATCGGAAAGCCGATTTCACCTGAAGATATCTTCGAGGACATCGTGCTCGATAACCTTCGCTATGACCCAAAGTTCATCGTCGAGAACTACCTCAACATGTACGTGCGCCAACGGCCCAACAACATGCCTGTCTTCAAGTACACGCGCGGACTCGGTGGAGAGGTCGGTAAGGACATAGCGACTTATCTCCCAACGCTCACCTCGATTGATAGCTATCGAAGCGAAACGTTCCGCAAATCGATGCCTGCGACTCGTCGCAGATTCGAAGGGTCGCTGAGCATAAAGGGCCTTGCGAATGCATGCGCGCCAAAGAGCCCGTTCGCGTTCATCCCGTGCCTTTCAGAGGAAGAGATGGACGTCGACGACTTGGAAGCGTTGCTGAAGCGGGCACTGGCTGACGTGGGAAACGACCCTGCCAAGAAGAGGGCTCTGTTGAAAGATTCGCATTATCGGAAGTGCGTCCGCATCTACGACTTCTTGCGCTATGGAAAGTAGGAAGTCCCCCAACCTTCACCAATAGTCCGGGCAACGGCATCCGAACCTAGATCCAGTTGGGGGACATGCTCCCGAACTATGCACGGTTTCCCGCGCAAAGCTAGTTTAGCAAAGAAATGTGGAGATTGGCGGTTGGGCGCTTGAGATTCCTGCCAACTGCCGCACCCCTTGAATATCAACTTCATCCGAACACCTCCCAAATTCATCCGTACATGTACGGATGAATTTGGGAATCCGATACCCTGAGGGCCGGGTCGGCCGGCCCCGGGAGATCGGAGGACGCCATGTCCGGAAAGAGCGGGAAGGGCGCCGCGAGGGCGGTCCCGAGGGCCCACGGCAGGCGATCGGCGATTTCATGCAACTACGGCTGAAGTGTCTTTATGTGGTTCAGCGCACCCAACAGTACCGTTTGATTTCGCTCAAAGCATAAACGAAACCATGCATATATTCCCAAGGCAATCAGGCATGGCGTCACGAAAACCCCGGCAGCGATTGAATTGTTGCCCGCCCATGCAGACAGACACCCTCCGACCGTAAGTGAGATGATCATGCTGATCACGCTGGGGGCCCAACTCGTATAATGCACCCCACTCACCGCCTGTTCGACTATTTCGCATTTCTTTTTCAGGCTAATGTCCTCATCCACTTCACCAAGAGAAAAGTCCACTCCCGAAATTAAATCGAGCAATTCAGCCTCACTGTAGCCGCCTTCCTTGAATCTTTTAATGAAGAAACCTCCTGGTCCAGGCCCACAGATAGGACGGTTTACACGAAACAGTTCCTTATAGGCGATTCCCATTGTTAACTCCTTAAAGTGCAGATGCTATTTACGCTATCGTTCTATCATTTCGTCCGGACAGATTTTTATCGGACCGTCGGCAACCGTTCACAAGGACATCCCGTTCAGTAACTCCCCGCGCTCCTCATACCCGCGCTCGAGCTTCTTCCCAAGCTCCGCAGCGCAGCGCTTCGTTTCCTCGGCAAACAGGTCATCGATAGCCCTGTCAATCCGCGTGCAAGTCTGCCGATGCTCGTCCTTCCAGGGCAGGTTGAGTCCCAAACTCGCGTCCCAATAGCCGCCGAGTTTGGCGTTAATTACTTCCTCGGGATACAGCACGTCGCGGCGAATGTCCTCAACTACATCGTCCTCGTCCATATCGCAGGCCGCATCGCCCTGCTCGAGGAACTTGCGCAGCTCCTTTTGCGCCCAGATGTTGTTCAGCATGCGAACACACACCACGGCCAAAAAGCGATAACGTTCGCATAGATCCCACTCGCCTTCGAGCCATACGCGAAAGCCCAGCATTTCGCTCGCGGACTCATCATCCATCAGGATCAATTCCCACGGAAGCACATTGGCGAGTGCGTCCTCCCCCAGCCTTTGCACGCCGTCGCGCATAAAGATGCACGGCTCCACGTCGTAATAGCCAAGGTAGTGTCGAGAAAGTTGGTGTAGCGCCCGATTCGAAGCGAGTCGGCCCTGCGTCCTGCAATCTGGAATACGGTTGATATCCTATGCCGCCTCGACCCTGTCCGCAAGCTCGAGACCGGCCTCGAGCATCTTCCTGGCCTTCGCCTCAAGCCGCGCCCAATCGATGTGACCGTCGATTCCCCGAGTGCGACCGTCATCGTAGAGCTCGTTCATCCTCACTTCCGAGAAGTACCGGGACTCCTGCCATATCTCGTCCTGCTCCCGCGAGCCGCACCAGCGACCCTGTGGAGGGGAACACCTGCACGACGCGCGACCTGCGCTTTATCTCTCGGTTGGTCCTCTCCTGCACGTTGTTGGTGCGCAGGCGCTTCCAGTGGGTCGGCGGAAAGTCGAGGTAGGCCAGCGCGTCGGGCTCGGCCTCCTCCAGCACAGCCGCCGCCCTCGGGCAGCACCCCGCCAGCATGTCGCACGCCGCGTGGTACATGGCCGTCACGGTGGCGG
>ERZ773158.1549-NODE-1549-length-20171-cov-4.958093_pt1 | contig 20171 bp, 23 predicted proteins | sample MGYA00511918_ERZ773158 | MGnify/ENA primary metagenome ERZ773158 (study PRJEB29015, sample SAMEA2737876) | human gut metagenome | biome: human gut; feature: human-associated habitat; material: faeces | place: China | collected 2012 ...
TGTTTATAAGTATAGTAACAAAAAATAAGATGTCTATTATTTTTTGGGGAGTATATACATTATTCTATGTTGCATTGCATATAGCGGCAATAATCTATTATAAAAAATTATAATAAATAATTTTGCCATATTGACAGAGTGGTATTGTACGGAATTGCTAATTTCAGGTCAGCTGATTATGGCTGCATAGGTTCGAGTCCTATATATGGCGTTTGGGAACATTAATTTTTTAATTTCAACAATATAATAAATATTCGGTTGATTTTGCAGCCGTAAGGTGAGAGCAAATAACCTACTCATCAAAACCTTTGTAAATTAACTTTTCGTAATTTTATATTTTTATAAGGGCACAAAACTCACCCGACTAAATAACCATCAAAGGATTACCTTTGCAGCCTTATGTTTTTGCAAGGGTACAAAACACAGATGTTTTTTAATTGGTGTTGCCGGACTTCCATAGTCTTATGATTTTGCAGGGGCACAAAATGAATATTTAAAACAAGTGATATAATTTTACAGAGGCACAAAATTTTAGAATTCTTCAAAAACTTATAGTTTTGCAAGAATATAAAAGAAAGGAACTTCTTTATGTATAAATATTTTACAAATATATTAAAAAATAAAAGTGATATGTATAATAAAGTTAAATATCCTGGTCCGTGTGCAGCATTTCTGTCTGGAGAAAAGATACATGACAAAACTATTGAAAAAATATTTAATTTTTCGGATGGACAACTGGAAGATGAACATTCGTATATTCAATATGTTTTTCCTTTGCAGGAAAAAAGTATGTATAATCCCAAAGCTCCGGTATTAACAAATGAAGAGATTGAATGGATTAAGAGTAAAGATGGTGAACGAGCAAGAATGAGCCTCCGGGTAATGTATTCAAGAATGATGAGCTTTTATGGATTTGAATATTCTGCTTCACCTGAGAAAATTTATTTAAAACCATCAATTCTTTTTGATGAGAAAAGTAAAGTATGGCTAACTCCTAACAACCATAATTATAAAAGAATAACAAGAATACTTAAATGTCTTATGTTATGTGGAATGGATATTTACGCAAAAGAATTCTTTAATGCTTTAACAAAAGTATATAAAGAACATAAAGACGTAATAGGGAAAACAACTTTTGATTATTGGAAAAATGCGATAGGTTATTCTAATAGTTGAATTATATAATAAAATCTTATAATAATAGATTTTGGCTGATTTTGCAGCCAGAAGATGAGGGTATAATCTACTCATCAAAGCCTTTGTGAATTGGCCTTTCATAGTCTTATGTTTTTGCAAGGGTACAAAATAATTACAATGGTAATCGAAATTTTTTGACTTTCATAGTTTTATGATTTTGCAAGGGTACAAAATAATTAAAATCGAAATATAATAATTATTATATAATAAATATATTTCTTTGCGGATGAGTGAAACGGAATAATCACGCAAGCCTCATCAGCTTGCAATAACAGGTTCAACTCCTGTATCCGCAGCTGCCGTTATTAACGGCATATAAGTTTTTGTTTTTCTTACCTTCATAATGGTAAGAGTGATGTTACTTGCATCATTCACCTTCGGCGTGTTTCTTTAAAAAGAATTTGATGGCTGTATGAAACACGTCCTCCTATTAGCCATTTAAAAAATTCGATAGGAGTTCCTTCAAAATATTAAATGTACTTGACATGTATATATTAAAATAATATAATATTTTCATCCTAGATAAATCTGAAGATTGATTTTGTCTGGAATGTTTTTTATTAATATTGCCGCATCAATTCAATGATGCGGTTTTTGCATATATAGATATTATGTATTGTAAATGAGCAATAAAAATCGTGACCTGTTGCAGAACTGAGCTACTTTCTTTATTTCAATATATGCATATAAATAATCAATGTATGCACAACATATAGTGTTTTTGTGCAAAAAAAGTCGCTAAATATCTGTCATATTATATATAGATAAGCGGAATACTTATCTTATATTATTAGAAAAGAGTGTGAATATTATGTTTAATATAGGAAGAGGCAAACCCGAAAGAGAATATAAATTAGAGGAATTTGAAGCATATATTAAGTTATGCGTAGAAAGAGATAAGATGCCTAGAAAAGCTGCAGAATTTACTGTACAGACGGCTTTAAATAGTAACAATGCAAATCTTTTATGGAATTTCATGACAATGAATCTTTTTGCAGAGCATACACAGAATGTGTCAGATGATTTTAGTGATGTTGTTATGCGTAAACTTAAAGGCTATCCGGAGATTAAATCGTTGATTTATATTACACCTTCATATAATGTGGCCGATAAATATTGCGAAAATCTTAAACTTGACACATTAACAGCTGAAGAGATGAATTTCGCCTGTACTTATAAAAATTTTGACCAAATTACGCCTAGAATGGCAAGAGTTGTTCTTGCTATATTATTATTGGGATTAAATGAATCTATTGATGGCAATGGAAATTATAGAAAAAATTATCCAATAGATTTTAGAGGGACACCTCGCTGTACTCTTAAACATTACTATTTTGATGAGTTAATTTATTGTCATCATGGAGATAAAGAAGAAAGAGATAGGATAAGAAAAGTTATTATATGTCATGATTCAGAAGTGCTTAAAAACATAGTAGCCTACATTGATGATTTGTCTGAAAAAGAAATGATGGAGTTATTTAAAATTTGTTTTACTTCTTATAGAGATAAAGTTTCACAGTTTAAGCTCCCAGATATAGCAAAAGTCATGGATAAGGAAGCTATTACAAAGCTTAATTTTGATTGCATTGATGAATTTTATGAACCTATGTATAATTATCTTACATATCCTGATAAAGAGGATATAGAAATTAGAAAACGCTATACAGAAAAAGGAAATTATAATGTTACAACAACTAAAAAGTTCAAATTTTCAGATTGGGATAGAAAATTTGTAGAGTGAAAACAAATATAACCAATGTAATTAAGGCACTTACCAATTTATGGTAGGTGCCTATTATTATTTACTTTCTTACAGTATCTCCATTTCACTAAAATATGTCATATTATAATAAATGAATTCATTCATACGCATAGTGTGATTTGTTATTCATTTTTGTAAACAAATATAATGTATACAGTCTTATAAAGAAGACGGGAAGGATTAAAGATATGAGTAATGTATATCGTGGTTTTGATTTAGCAAATTTACAGCAGGCACTTAATGATTCGCAGTCTCCAGTGCTTGCAGCAGAAGAAAAGCAGGCAGAAGTAGAACTGGAAGCAATTGAAAATGACAATGTAAAAGAAGATACTCCGGAAGAAATTGAATCTGTTAAACAGGCTCTTGAAACTGATGCAAAACAGCTTGAAGAATCAGCTGAGACAATTGACAAGACAGTAAAGAGTTTAAGTGAACATATTGCAGAACTCGAAAAGGAAACAGGTTTATGTGAAAAAGCACTTCTTGACCAGATTAAGGCGGAGCGGAAAGACATGCAGAATAAGGAAAAGGCAGTAAATTTAGGCATAGATGCCGATGTTGCTTATAGTTCTGCAAAGACACCTTATCTTGATATGCTGTATGAAATGCAGCATAGAGATAATAATGATGCTATAAATAAACCAGCCAATCAGTTATTTAAAGAAAAAAAAGAATTAGGCGAAAATACAATTGCAGAGTTAAAGCAGCATGTAAATGTATTCACAATGGTTTCGGATAAGATTAAAACTGTTGCAGGTGAAGTAAAAGAGGTTGCTGCGAAAGTTGGCAAAGGACTTTCTGTTGCAGCAGGACGTGCAGCACATACAGCAGCTGTTCCATTTGTAGCAATGGGTAGGGAAGTCGCACATATTGCAAAAGATATGAAGCCAGGTCTTGATGCTGCTAAAGAAGCAGTCAAGACAAAGAGCATGAAGGCGTTTGCCCGTGGCTGGACAAGAGTCAGGGATACAGGTAAACTGCTTCATATAGAAGCGAAAAATTTTGTAGTAGGTTATAAAAATATTGACAAGACAATTGGCAATACCATTCCTAAAATAAAAATGGATAAAGCTGAAGTCCAGAAAAACTTACATGTGCTGGTTGCTGAAAAGAAAGCTGAAATTCGTATTAAAATCGGTGAAAAGATGCTCGGAAAAGAGATGACAGATAAAGATAAACTGAAGATAAAAGGACAGGAACTGTCCAAGATAGCTGCAAAAGTCCAGAAATACGAAACTAAAAATATCGAAAATGATATTAAACGTTTCAATCATAATAAGAAAGTAATCGAAAGCCAGCTTGATAAAGTTAAAAGTATAAATGCAACAGTTTATGGTACAGAGAAGAAAGTAAAAAAGATGGAAGACCTCGAAAAGAAACTTGAACAGGTTAATGCACGTCTTGACTCCATGAAGAGTTATCATAAGAACCTGAGTGAGTTAAGCACTGATGATTATGTCAAGAAAATGGAAAAAGACCTTGAGGTAACAAATCTTTCACTTGCAATGTCAGGTGATGCTCCAAGAATGGCTATTATACTTGACCCAAAGAAAGTGCCTGAAGCATCTATAAAAGCTTTTAAGGATAACTTTTCGCATAAGATGCTTACATTTGATACAAAAGGCGTAGTTACATTTGTAGCAGCAAGCGAAAAGACTGCAGCTGAACTTGTAGACAGGATGCAGCATAATAATATTACGTATGATATTGTTATTAACCATGCCGGAAGAGGAAAATTCGATATGGTCAGGGATACAATAGAGAACTTTAAAAACAGGGAAGCTGCAGAAAAGAATTCTGATGAAATGGATAAATCAGATAAAGCGGCACCAAAGCATAATGAAGACGATATGTGTCTGTAAGACATCAGTGGTATTCACTTATTGTATTTGCAGATACAGAAATAGCAAAAAGAATAGTTAAAAGAACATAAGAGCAGCAGCCAGATAAGAATTCTGACTGCTGCTTAATTTGTAATATGTTAATATGTAAAAAACCTTTTAATTATAATTCTAATTCATCTTCAGTGTATTTCCTGTTATGATGTCTGGATTCTTCCGTCTTTACGGACATTGGTTTATCAGAAAGTGCCGCTTTATTAGAAATGTTTTTTCTCATTTTAAGTTCCATTCCGATTTCTGCCTCGGATACAGGTTTTTCTGCCTTTCCACAGAATTCATTTGATATATAATCAAGGTCATAAGATGAAATTACATGTGCAGTATTTTTCAACTGTTCCTTAACCGTATCAAGCGGATATAATGAAAATACCGTGTCAGCTTCCTTAATATCCTGTGTTATGCTTCCACATGTATCAGCATATAAATAAAATAACTGTTTCATGTTTGGAATAGCATTATTCTTTGCATAATCAAGCTGCAGGGAAGCCTGATTGATTTTATCGTTGCTGACAGTATTCTGCATAAGATTAATGCTTCCGGCATAATCAATCCAGTATGTCTTATCTTCGTCAACATCATAAATACAAGGTGTTGCATATGTGGAAGCAGCATTGATTTTAATAGGATGCTCAATCTGTAATGGGTCAAAAGGTTTGCCTAAAAATACCACTTTTCCGGATTTGTTTGAGTAAGACTTTGAATCTGCATGAAGGTAATCTGATAAATTATGGTCTTTATCACATTTAAGATGTCCTTCTTTTTCAAGCATGATAAATCTTAAATTCTCAGCCTGATTAAATGGAACTGAAAAACCGTGTACTTCCACAACTGCATATTTTATTCCCATATCCTTCATGGCCTCTTTATCCATCAGAACCATTTCAGTTGCACCATTAGGAGCGTCAGTGTAATCTCCACTGTGTACAGCATAGTCAAATGCCCTCAGATTGGAATAATATACATGTCCCACTATTTCCTTGTATTCATTGTAAAACCTTACAGCAAGGTCAATGTCGCCTCTGTGTGATATGCCATTCTCATCTGTGTAGTTTTTCCAGTATATGCCAAAGGCTAAAAGATTCTTGTTTTCCAATCCATCTATTTTACTGTATGGCGGAATGATATTTCCGGCAGAGCAGTTTCGCATATCCCTTAAAGGAATCTTGACATTTTCAAGCTTTGGGTCAACATATACCTTTCCGAGCTGTTTTGTTCCATAGATACTTTTTTTCATCCGCATCTGTATAAGTTCTTTAGCTGCAGCAATCTGTTTTCTGGACAAATTAAACAGCCTGTTTTCGGACGTTAATAATTTTCCAGATTTATTTCTAAAGATTCGTGTATCATTTTCAATCTTTCTCAAGTCAAAAGCATTATATAAAGTAAGCAGTGTCTGTATAGGTACATTACATTTGTCTATACGTGAAGCAATAATTTCAAAAGTATTTTCTCCATATTTGGCAGCAGAATCAATATAATCAATGTAATGCTGCACAAAATAACCTGGAAAATTATCAACAAGTTTATCAAATAACTGCAGGTATGCAGGATTTGGATTAAATTCAATTGGATTATTGTCATCTGAGTACAAAGTCATTAAGTTAGCAATAGCAAAATCAAACTGTCTAGGCACGGGAACAATGATTCTACCATGCTCATCTGTCTTTTTGCTGTTTGCGAGATTATCAAAAGCTTTTACAACACGTTCCGGACCTTTCTTTGCATTAATCCTGTTCATTAATCGTTTGTAAAGTCCTTCATCCTTCCATATATCATAATAAAGATTAGGGCAGTTATTAAGCATGTTTTTAATAAGTCTCTGTTCCTGTTTTGTAAGCTTAAACTGTATTTTCCCATTGTTGTTATTATAAGTAGTCTTTTTAACAGCCAACTCAGCATTATTGATATCCCTGCCAAAGTTCCTGTTTGAAAGAAGTGCAGCGAATCTTAATACATCTTTGGAATCCTTAAATAATCCGGCAACTTTCTTTTCTGCACCCATATCATACAGAAGAAGTGCTGTTTTAGCCAGGTTCTCCTTGCTCTGATACGGAGTATCTGCAGATGTAACCATATTGATTTTATCCGGACAATATCCGAAGTAAGTCTTTATATCATTTAATTCATCCTGATTTAATCCTTTAGGAGCATGGATTTTATTGATAATAAGGTTGTCAAGGTCTTTAGCTGAGGCAGAATTTATTATCTTTAATTCTCTTGGAAAGTTTTTTATAAGTGGCAGACGTTTTTTAGGCTTTTCAGTAATGGCATTTCTTATAGCATCTGCAATAATACGGTCAACTTCATTCCCGGTCTGTGAAAATGTATAGTAGAGCAGTGAATTAAAGTAAATTTCTGCATCTGATTTTTTCATAACTTCTTCAGGAAAATTTGGATAAAAAAGTTCAATACTGTTAAAGTATTCCGAACCTTTATACTCTTTTATAACACTGATTAAATCTGAATATATAGATGTAACCTGTATAGGGGAAAATGCCATTAATGATTTGAGAGCATCAAGACTTAATGAATAGCCATAGGATGCGAGATTTCTGTTTGCAGATAATACCATTGCAACAGAATTTAAGTTTATATGATGTTCTGATGCCGGACTTTCCGGGAAAGCAAACCTGGATAAGTTTTTGAAAAGGATTGAGTTTAAAGATTTTTCCATAAGTACCTCCTGAATTGTGTTTTGGAAAATTTATGCCAGATATAAAAATTGTGTCAGATATAAGAATCATTACACACAAAAAAAGAGTCTCAATACAGTAGTCGTCGCTACAGTATCAAGACTCTTATAATGGCCAGCAATAAACATAATCTGTATTAAGTATTTTCATTTAAAAAGTAGGATGTTTATTATAAATGCCATTAACGTATGCCAGCATATAACAGATGATTTTCATAAAGTATTAAGAATAGTAGGATGTTATATATAATGCATACAAAATTTTGAGTCAGCTTGCAGCAAAAAGGATTAGAAACCTTCGCCTGAGCAAAAGTAGGATGCTGCATAATAATACTCATAGCTCCATTTATATTAAAGCATATATAATATGACAGAAATTCTTTGGTTTTTTTTGCATGAAAAAATCTGAAAAGAAATATTAAAAAAATGTAATGTGTATTGAACAGCGTGAGCGGATGTCTTACGCTGTTTTTTCTTTTTCAGTCATATTTAATACATATTAAATATAAGAAAAGGAGTGAATGCTATGTTGGTAATTTTAATTGGAAAAAGCGGCTGTGGAAAAGATTCTATAGTTAAAGAACTTTCCTGCAAAAACGTCTATACAAATCTTGTATCAACAACAAGCCGTCCAATGCGTGAAGGAGAAAAAGAAGGTGTAGAATATTTCTTCGTATCTAAAGAAGAATTTCTTAAACGTGTGGAAAATAAGGAACTGTTAGAATTCAGGGAATATCATACGCTTGTAAATAATCAGCCTGATATATGGTATTACGGTTTAGGCAAGCAGAAGACGAAGGCAGATATTGTGAAACACGATTATATCTGCATTCTTGAAACTGAAGGTGCTAAAGCATGTATGGACTATTATGGCAAAGAAAACTGCATTGTTGTATATATACAGGTTTCTGATATTGAAAGAGAATTACGTGCAAGAAAAAGAGGCTCTTTTGATAAAACCGAATGGGACAGAAGACTTGAAGATGACAATAGGAAAGCAGACGAAATGAGCATTATTTCAGATATTACGATTGAAAATAATGATTTAAAACAGTGCTGCGAATTATTGATGTTTAAATGTGCAAAATTAAAAGACTTAAAGAATAACAATAAGCAGATTGGAGCGTAAATATGAGAACGATAACAAAGAAATATAATATATATAATTATAATGAACTTTCGGAGAATGCAAAAGAAACTGTTAAACAATGGTATCTGGATGACTATTCACGTTCACGCGAATTTTTTGATGACTGCATGAATGATTTGCGAAATATATTTCCGGATAGTGATTTAAAAGTTCAATATTCTTTGAATTCCTGTCAGGGTGATGGCGTAAATATATGCGGCATGCTTAATGTGAATAATATCATTAGTTTTCCATCATCTCATTTCTGCGGAGATAAATTTAATGATTTGCTTGATTACTTTACAGATAAGGAAATCAGGACGCTTATTAATTATTCCGGCGAATGTGGAGATATTAAACTGCCTGAAAACAGAAGCTACTGGTATTGCTGCGTAGATAATATTGATTTAGCAGCTGAATGGACGGAAGAATTGGAATGGTCTTGTTACAGAAACATAAATATTAAACTTCTGGAAAAGTTCCAGAAATATGTAATTAAAATAATTAAAAGACTTTGCAGTGATTATGAGAAGCAGGGGTATAAACGTCTTTATGAAATTGAAGATGATGAACTGAACGATTTCTGTGAAGCAAATAAGTTTACATTTCTTGAGGATGGCACTTTATTTTGTGCCTGAAAATTATGTTTTGTAAAAATGTTTGATGAATAAATATTATTTAAAAGTGAGGTAGAAAATATGTTTTTAGTATATGAGAAAAATTATCTTACAGGTGGAGATATAGACTGCGTTGAAGAATGCGACATGCAGCTGTTTACGAACAGAATAAGTGCAGTCAAGGAAATGAAGCGTAGGAAAGAATCTTATTCTAAGGAAAATTTTAATTTCAAATTTGTAGAAGAAGAAAGCAGCGAAAATTGTTATGTATTTGCGGAATCGTATAATTCTAAATCAGGAGACAGGGATGGAGAATTTCATATATGTATAGTTGAACTTGATGTTTATGAATAAAAATACATAAATAACTATTATAAAAAGGAGAACCGATGTTAAATTTTGATTATTATAATATGGATTGTATGCAAGGGATGAAGGAGTTTCCTGATAAATACTTTGACCTTGCTATTGTTGACCCTCCATATTTTGATGGTCCGAACAATAGAAAATTTTACGGAAGAAGAATGAGTCCTATTGGAGTCCAAAGAGTTTATAAAAAGATTGACAACTGGAATGTCCCACAAAAAAAATATTTTGAAGAATTAATAAGAGTTTCAAAAAACCAGATTATATGGGGGTGTAATTATTTTGATTATCCATTTGGCTCAGGAAGAATAATCTGGGATAAATGCAATGACAAAACTTCTTTTTCAGATTGTGAGATAGCATACTGCAGTATGATTAATTCAGTCAGGATATTCAGGTATATGTGGAATGGCATGTTTCAAGGGAAATCAATTTCTGAAGGAACTGTACAGCAAGGTAATAAGAAATTAAATGAAAAGCGTATACATCCAACACAGAAGCCGATAGCACTGTATGAATGGTTACTAAGTAAATATGCAAAATCTAATGACATTATTCTTGATACTCACGTTGGTAGTGCAAGCAGTTTGATAGCCTGTTATAATATGAATCACAATTTTGTAGGATTTGAGCTTGATAAATATTATTACGATTTATCAAAACAGAGACTGGAAGCAGAAATGTCACAGATGAGGTTGTCAGATTTTTTAAATAAATAAAAATCATTATAAAAATACATAAAATATCCGGGAATATTTCCGGATATTTTTTTGTGCAAAAAAAATGAATTATTATCAGTCATATTAATATAAAAAGATTATTTAGGAGGATAATATATTATGTATCGTTATTTTGTATCATTTTCACATGTGACAAATGGAAATCTTGGATTTGGGAATACGGATTTGACACTTGATAGAAAGATAACTGGAATAGATATTTTAAAAAAAATAACAAGAAATATAGAAAGAGATTGCTTTGTTAAGAATGTAGTCATATTAAATTTCCAGCTATTAGAAGATTCAGACAAGTAAAACATTAGAAAAAGTAAGAGGTAAAAGTATTATGTTAAATAAAGAAGTGTTTGAGCAATTTGGAAGTGAACAATGGGTTATTGAAGAAAATTTATGCTATTTATTACAGGAATATGCTGAAAAATTAGGTATAGTACATCCCTATAATCCTGTAACATTTGTAAAGAACTTTATGAAAGAAGAAACATATGTAGATACGAAATATGCTGAAATGAGTGCTGTTAATACAGCAAGAAAAAATGTAGTTGCTGATTATGTTGATGGAGAGTATATCGAAATAAATAGATAACTTTGTCTGGAAACAGTGGAATGCAAAGATTATATCACGTTGTATTGCAAACCTGGAGATACTATCTGGTTTATCAATGAAGATAATGAATTATTGGAATTAATAGTTGACCATATAGATATTAACGACAATTATATCTATTATTTTACTGATGAAAAAGCGACAGGACTGGCATACATTGTAAGTGATGATGATTTTAGAGAATCTGCTTTTGTAAATCAGTCAGAAGCTTATGCTAAACTTCAGAAACGTATAAATAAGTCAGAATGAAAGTGAGGATAGATTATGAACAGTTTCCAAAATGGAAATAATTCAAAAGATTCAAACATTGTCGATATGAATAAAAATTTACACGACAAAACTTTAAAAAATGAAGACGAAATAAAGCTAAAACAGCTTTTGAATATAATCATATCAAAAGAATTTCAAACAACAGGCGGATGTAAAGTGAAAGTTAATCTTGAGGATTTTGATGAATTTTTACATAAGAAAATGAAAATTGCTGATATTTCAATTATGACAATTACAAAAAAAATAGAACAGTATAGAATTCTGACAATATTGACACGTATATTTGAAGCATTCCTTATTATATTTACAGGATATTTGATTACAATACTTGCAAATTTGTTAGTTGGTACAAGATTATTGGGTGTATTGCCGTTTCATCCAATAGTCTCAGCGATTGTATTTTTTTGTATAACATTGTCAATAGGGATATTTTCTATTTTACAAAGAGATACAAAAATGCTGCTTGATGCAGGAATAGATAGTACAGGGGAACTTATTGATAAAATATCAAAAATCAAAGAACTCATAGCCATTAAATTTATTGATGAATCTAATGTAAATATGTTCTTTAAATGTTCAAAACTGAATTTTTCGGGAAGATATTCGGAAGAGGCAATAGCTTTTTCGGAGCAGATAACGGCTAAGATGCCAAATTTCTCTTCAGCTTTCAAGGAATTAAACATACAGATTATACAGCTTAAAGATGAATGGAATGATTCTGAAACAATATATAAGTATCATAATGAAAATGAAGTTCTTATAGATGGATATTATAAAGATAGAGAAATCGAGAATAATGATGGAACATATGGCAAATATGTATTATCTGTTACACTGCCGGAAAAATTCCGGACAAACATGGAAAACGCATAATTGATAAGAATTTAGGTAAAAAGGAGAAGCAAATATGTTTGGAACAGTTACAAAAATAACAGAGTATAATACCGGATTATCATTTTTAACTACACAGTAGGATTAACAATAGTGTTTATTGCAATATTTGCAATTATGCTAATGCCTATAGAATCAAAAATTTGGATAATGGCTGCAGTTGCTACAAGTGCAATTTTGGTATTTGCAGGATTTTTTATAATGTCTAAAGGTATAAATGAAGATAATGCAAAATCAAAACAACATCAAGATGAAATTTCTCAGGCATATCAGGACAGCTATAAAAATATCGAAAAAGCAATTCATGATAATTTTCCTGAAGCAGAAATATTATCTGATATATCAGAGTCGGGAAGCTTTAAAAACAAAGATGATTTTTATACATATAAAGTTGAAGACAATACTTTATATATCGAATGTTATTCTGGTGATAGCAGCAAAAACAAAATTATTTCAGGAAAAGATTATTGATTATTGATAACTGATTATTATTTATAAAATTATAATATAAAGGAGAATATTATGTTTATGTGTACTGTTGAATTTGGAACCATGCCAGAAATACTTTTAACAATATCAGGAATATTAGCAATAATATTTTTCGTAAGTATTGGTCTTTTGTTTGTGTATATTATAGTAATATTAATAAATACAAGAGATGAATACTCTGATAACAAGCCTAATGTAATAATCGCAAGTTTATTAATGCTAATTATAGCTTTGTCAGGAATATTTCTAAAAACATCTGAAGATTATGAATATGAACAAAGCTGCGAAAATGTAAAAGTTGCAATAAGAGAAAATTATAAAAATGTAGACACTATATCTGATATAAGTAAGAAAGATTTAAAGGGAAGTTTTTATTTAAAAGACAGCGATGGAACTTATAGATTCAGAGTTGAGGATAATGTTTTACATATTTATTGTATTGAAGATGATACAAAAAACAAAGATATTCCGGGAGAAATCTATTGATTATAGATAAATTATGTGAGGATTTAAAAGGAGAAAAATTATGAGTATAGTATTTGTATGTATGATATTTATGTTTGCTACAGGAATTCTAGCTGTAGCAGGATGTTCTTTGTTACATGATGATTGGATAAAGTATAAAAAAAATAAAGAAAATGTTGACGAGTCTCAATTTTCGGAAGTAAAATCAAATTTTCACGAAGAAATAAAAAATGATTTTATTTTTATCGGAATAAATGTAGTCCTTTTTATTGCTTGTTTTTCAGGATATTTCTTTCCTACACGATACTACAAAAATACGATTAAGCCAATTATAAAAAATGAATATGGCAATGTATATGAATATGAATACAGCGTTATATTCAATAATGGAAGTTTCTTATATAATAATGAAAAATATAATATAACAGTCATCAAGGATATTGATAATAATAAATATGTTCAAATTACGAAAAAGAATAATGAAGAACACAATAATGAGGATATATTAAATTTTCCATTAGTAAAGTAAGATAAAGCAATGAAAAAAGTACGAAATATATAACAATATAATGAAAAGGAGATTAGCATGATAAATAAATATTTAGAGTTATTAAAAAAGGCAATAGAAAGCTTCAATCATTTAGGAAGAGGAAATAGTTGGAGTGATTATTTCCAGACAGTAGGCCTTGAATTTTTGGTATTGTTAATTGGAATCGTAACAATAGCCGGAATTATATTAGTCTTATTTGCTCCATATAAAGGTACAACCGGTATTAAAATGCTAATGCAAAAGAGGCTGAGAAAATATGATAAAGTAAAGGAATTTCTGAATGAATATAAAAAAGATGTAGCTGACGTAAAAAATAGCATACATAGAATAACTTCTAATTTAATTCCTTCATATATTTCTGAAATCACAAGAATAACGCAGACTACATATATATCATCTGATAAAAGGAAGGAACAGATAAAAGATACAGAAGAAAAATATTTGTATCAATATAATGAAAATATAGCATTCTGTAGAAATCTTTTAGATAAATATAACATGTTCGATAATGATAAAATTAAAGAAGCATTTAATATGTTTGAAAATATTAAAGGCTTTGATACTTACACTATAAATAATGTAATTAAAAAATTTACTAATGAATTCAATAAATACAATCCTAATGGAATTAACGAAAAAGAAAATCCTGCATTCACAGTATATATTACATCTGCATTAAAAGACAAGTTTGGAGTCGGATATAGCTTAACAGAAATTAATAAAGCGGAAAAAAAGAGCAAAATTTATACGAACTGCTTATTAGGAACTTTCTATGTGTTATATGCAATTATGGTAGTGCCATTAATTATGATGTTGTTCTAAATACATTTTGTAGTAAGGGAGATTAAAAATGGAAAAAGAAAGGATGTATCCTTATGTAGCAAAGACAGATAATGAAAGAGTAGTTATTATTGATTATGATGAAAGTGATATTAAAAATATAAAGCAATTAAAAAATAAATATGATAGGGAATGCGAAACAAAATATGCGATTGTAAATGATGATAATTATGGATTTCATTTACTTATATTGATAGATTCTGTAATAGGTACTCTTATAATATGGCTATTAAATTGCATTGGTTTATGTGTTATAAAAAGAAATTTTGCATTATTAGAAAATGCTGTATTTGGGATTCCTGTTATATTGGTTATTTTGTTTGTTTTTTGTGATATAAAAATAAGAAAAATGTCCAAAAAATGCAAAGCATTAACTTTAGCAAGTTTTGAACTGGAATTATTGTTAAACGGATTAGATTCAAAAACGAAAAGTTATAATGAATATAATATTGCAGAAATTCAAGATGGAAGATTTGTAACATTATATGATAATGCAGATAAAAGAAAAAGCTCTGCAAATATAATGATAAACACTGACAATATGATTGCAGACAATAATGGGGATATATATATTAAATTAAAGCATTTTGTCACTGAAGATGGCTACGAAAGTTACAGGTGGATGGCGAGAGAAATAGACAGGATATAAAGGAAAGGAAAATAAAATGTGCAAAATAATATGTGATAATAAACATTGCAATGAATTTAAAACAAAGAATTGGAAAAAAATGCATAACATTTGCAAAAAATCAATTCCTAAAAATAAATATAATGAGAAATTATTATTATTTAATTTTGATTCAAAATATATATCAAAGAGAAGCAAGAAAAAGAAAAGTAAAAATCTTTTTAAAAATAAATTAGATATAATTACGCTTATGCAGTTAAATGATAAGCCGGAAATATATCGTATATATAAACGATATGGATATATGCCAAAAACATTTAAGAGAAAATTAAAAAGAAAATTACAAAGATGTGTCTTTTACAGTAGATAAAATAAATTTCTCTGATGATAATACGCTTTATAAATATACTGTAAATTAAATATACTGTAAATGATGGAGATATAAGTAAATACAAAGAGATATATCATAAATTTACAGGAAATACAATAGAATAGTAAAAAGAAAGGGCAAATAGCAACATGAGTTTCATAGAATACGATATAAAACCACATACCCAAAAAGAAATAAAGGATTTTTTATTTAACAATGATACAGATAAGAAACAATATTTTTTTACAAACGGACAGGCAAAGGAATATGTTGATGATTATTTAAAGCGAATTCCGGAACAAATTTCAGGTGTTCTTTTTAATGTTTTTGCTGATAATGGCTGGCGGATTATTATAACAGACGATAATCTGGAAGAAAAATTTGGATATAATTATGAGATTTATGGCGTAACTGATAAAGAACATAAAACCATATATGTCTATGCATATCCGCTTGCTATAGAATATGGGTTTGGACATGAACTTGGCCATCTTGTGGATATATATTTAGGCAATATATCCGGAAGTGATGAGTGGAATAAATGTTTCCATCAGCATAAACAACTTCCAAATATTCCTTATTTCTATTTTACAGTAGGGTATGGAGAAATTTCAAAAGAAGAATATTTTGCAGATAGTTTTCTGTTATATCTGAATGATGCAGAATTATTACGACAGTGCAATACAGCTGTCTATAATGTGTTTGTTAAATTTTTTAGAAATATTCATGTTTTGATAGAGGCTGTTGAGTCAGAAACTGCTGATTCAAATTACAGGAAAACTTCAACAATATATTAACTTATAAGAATAGGAGAAAAATATTTATGGATGTTTTAAATATAATGACAATTTTAATGATATTCATTTCATTAATTATGTTTACAATATATTACATAAATTATGTAAAATACGAAGCTCCCGGCTATAAAAATCCTTATATAGACAAAGCCTGGATATGTTTATTTTATATAACATTCTTGATATTTATAAAATTAAATGTAAAAAATTCAATTGTGGATATTTTGATTTTAGTTGTCGGGATAATAATTCTTACATGGACAGTATTTACAAAAGTTTTTGATAAGCAAGCAGAAAAAAATGAATTATATGATGAACTTATCTATACACTACATCAAGAAGATTTGACGGATTTCAAAAAGCATATGAACAGGGAAGAACAGATAACTTTTTTAAAAAATATCAAAACAACTATAGAATATAATGAAAAAGAGGAAACTATTGATAAAAATGGAAATAAAGTTATCACAACAAAGACTACGTATGAAGAAGTTCCTTTAATTGAAAATGATGAGGAGTTAAAAGAATTTGAGCCAATATTGAGAAAGAAGGATTATATAAAATGAAAACGCTTAATACAATAAATGAATTAATGAAAACAGCTGAATCAGAAAGAGAAAGACGTATATTAGATATAATCAAATCTACTTTCGTAGAAGAAATCAAAAATGTGTCTAAGCAGATAATTGCTTCAAGCTGGCGAACTGAAAGTACATATGATTTTGATGGATACTCCAATGATGATAGCGAAGAAGTAATATCAACAGATACGGCTGTCAGTATTGTGGAAAGTATTATATATAATATTAAAAACGAATAGAGTGAAATTTATTCTGCCAACTAGAAAATAACAGGTAAAGTAACGTTTACCTGTTATTTTTTTTGTGCAAAAAAAATGAGGTATTGTCTGTCATATTATAAGAAAACAGTGTGAGGTGAAAAACAATGGAAAATATAAGACTGCCAACATAATATAAAACATATTGACAGTTAGATGATTAGTAAAAATACTTAAATGTTATGTAAAGAATAAAGGAGAGTACATATGCTGTTATTTATTATAGGAATTTTAGTTATTGTTATAGGCTTTTTTATATTGGGACATGATTTTGATAATGGGGGCTGGAATATTAATATTAAGCAGCTTTTTTCAACTATTGCAGGAATTATTCTGATTGTTATTTCACTTATTGCTGTTGTTCCTACAGGACATACAGGCATTATATCTGTATTTGGAACGATTAAGAATAATACTCTTGATGCCGGTTTAAGCTTCAAAGCACCGTGGGCTAAAATTATAACTATGGATAACCGAATTCAAAAAGTTTCAGGAGAAATGACAGGAACGACATCGGATATGCAGGATGTCACAGCAGTATTTACTTTAAATTATCAGATAAGTAAAGCTGATGCTTCAAATATCTATAAGACTATCGGTAAAGATTATGAAAAAATTGTTATAGCAAGTCAGACACAAAATACTGTAAAAGCTATACTTGCTAAATATGCAGCAACTTCTTTGGTATCGAGCAGAGCTGAAGTATCAACTGCTATTGAAAAGGAACTTGAATCTGTATTAAGTAAATATAATATCGAAGTAGTTGATACTGCTATTGAAGATATGCAGTTTTCAGAAGAATTTAATAATTCTATTGAACAGAAAGTTATTGCAGAACAAAATCTGGAACGTGCAAAAACTGAACAGGAAAAACTCAATTTGGAAGTTGAGCAGGAAGCACAAAGAAAAATCACGGAAGCTAATGGTACAGCTAAAGCCAATGAGATTTTATCTAATTCTATAACTTCAATGATTCTTGAAAAGAATGCAATTGAAAAATGGAATGGAGAGCTTCCTAAAGTTGTTGGAAATGATACAAACGTATTCGATATTTCAGGATATGTAAAATAATTGGCACTATGTTATTTGATTTATATACTCTTCAGCTTTTGCTACATTTAAAATAAAACTGAAGAGTATATACAGTAATTATATTTATGAAAAGAGGACACAGATGAGCAGTAAACTACATGAAATACCACATTTTACTTCTTATAATGATATAAGAAATGAAATGAATAATGATTTGCAATACAGACTTGCAAACAGACAGGCAAGAACATCATTAGGAAGACCATTATATTATCGTATAAATGTGCAGCTAATATTAACACAGGAATGTCCCTATAATTGTTCATTTTGTTTGGAAAGAAAGAACCCTATGCAGGGTAATAATGACTTTGCAGCACAGATTGAGGCATTGAAAAATGTTCTGTTGGAACATCCAAATGCAAGATTAAGTATTACAGGTGGGGAACCGGGGTTATATCCGGACCATGTGGCTGATATTGTTAATACATATAAGCAATATGGCAATAATGTGTTCTGTTCAATCAATACTGCCGGATATTCAAAAGAACTTAACGGATTAACACATATCAATTTATCTTACAATGACTATGTTCGTAAGAATCCTGTAGATTTTCCCGGATGCACAGTACAGACGATTATTAAAAATCCAACAGCTGAATACATCAAGAATTTTATGAATATGGATGCAGATAATTTTTCATTCAGATTTTTAAGCGGTTTGAAAAAAACTGATTATCCTGTAGATATATGGAATGACTTACAAAATGATAAAGAAATTGATGTGCGTACTTTCAGAATTGGCGATTTCTTTGTTTATGCAACATTTGACTATATGGGAAAACATGCAAGATTAACATTAGGAGATATGTGGCAGCAGCAACATAATGATTATAAAGACGGATATTCAAATATCATTATACATCCAGATGGAACTGTAAAAACCAATTGGAAGTAATATAAGTAATAAATGATACGGAAAAGAGGCACTGATATGTTTATAACGTATGTTTCAAAAAATAATGATGTCGAAAATAAAATGACAGGGGATTGGGAAACAAGGGATGTTGAATTTAAGATAAAACTTCCGGGAAAAGAAGCAATTAGGAGAGAACTTGAATCAGATACTAAATCAGCAAAAAGCCAGATGAAAATATCTTTTATTATTACTGTAATTTTTATTATACTAGCAGTAATACTCTGGTATAATAAAGGTAGTTCAATATTTTTGTTTCTTATGTGTATTTTATCAATAGCAGCCATAGTAACATCTGTATCCTCGTCTTTTGAATATTTTGAATCTACAAGGAACTTAAAATGTTTTGATAAAGATGAAACAATACCATATTATTTAGACGAATTCGGACTGATAAGTAGATGTGATGCTGTTTTAGATATACTACATATGATTGAATATGCTGATAAATTTTTTCTCCAGCATACGTATCAAGATTATTATTACTTTGAGTATTATAACCATCATAATAATGATATTGGACTTAAAGAAAAAATTTATATAAATGCAAAAATACAATATTGGGATAAAGATTATTTATATCTTGAAGGTGATGAAAATTTTGCACTCACATTGTATATTCCGGATTTGATTCACAATCCTAAAAATATCGTTATGTATGAAAAAGAAGCTGTAATTGAAAACTAAGTTACCTTATCTCCGAAGCTTTACCTCTGGAGAGCATCAATGTAAATAAACATAAAAAAATATTTGAAAGAAAAAATGAAAGATGGCATTCATGGATATAAAGAAATTGTGGAATTTATTACATCATATTCAATGTAGGTAGTTAATTATATAGACTAGCAAGATAATAAAGGAGAAAATATATTTTATGAATGATGATTATAAGAATTGCATAGAGCAGAAACTATAGAGGATTGTTGTGATATTGTGGAATAGTTTTTAGGTTCCGGACTTGCTGATATTATAAGAGGATTTTCTTTAACTAATGAAGAACTGAAAGAACAATATGAAGAC
>ERZ773158.1557-NODE-1557-length-20134-cov-3.480751_pt1 | contig 20134 bp, 18 predicted proteins | sample MGYA00511918_ERZ773158 | MGnify/ENA primary metagenome ERZ773158 (study PRJEB29015, sample SAMEA2737876) | human gut metagenome | biome: human gut; feature: human-associated habitat; material: faeces | place: China | collected 2012 ...
GTCATTGATAAGAAAAACTTCACAATTAGTTTAAAAAAGAGGTATTCAAATTTTTATTTACATAGAAGTAAATCAAGTGCAGATGACATTTTAATCCCAAGGAATCGCATAGAAAAGAATTTTGATGACCTTATAAACGAAACAATAAAACAGTCTAACGGATATTACTGTCCTAAATGTGGGTGTTGTATGATACATGAGCATTAAACTAATGTATCATCAACTGATTTTCTCTAAATCTAATTCATATTTTCGACCTTCTTGTAATTTCATAACACAAATATGTTCTTGATATTGTCTTAGCAACTCAAAATAATTAACACCAAGTTCTTTATAAAGACATTTATTGTCCATATATGCCACTCCATCACACATGTGCCCCGGAACGAAAGCTCCCCGTCCAGCGCATTTGCATCCATGACCGGAGTCAAATCAATCTTCTTTCCGTAAACTGGATACAAAAAAGCCGCCACACTCAAAATTTGTCCCATCAAATAAGGATCCTCCACGCCAAACGTAACCTGCCCGGACAGCTTTCTGGGAAATATATGCCGCAGAACTCGCATGAGCTGGCGTTTGATCAGGCAAAATGACTTCTGATTTTCTTCATTTTCTATAAATGCAAGGACGGATTGGCGTTTGTGCTCCAGGTTGTTGATTCGGGTAAGCATCTTTGAGAGGGATTGCCGCAGGGCGCTCCATTTTTGTTTGAGCCAGCTAATGATTCTATGAAGGAACGATTCACGCTTTTCCTGGCTGGGATTTGATTTTAATTCATTCTTTGCCCGATGCGTTTCTCCTTCTGCCTCGGACACTCCCGCCTCCTTCATATCTGGAAATGCATCTGCATTCTTCACAGCTTGAGACATTTCCGCCTCCCTCTGCGCACTCCGTCTCTTCACCGCCTCCTCCAGCAGCCTGGCAGTTTCCTCCGCTTTCTCGATCGCGGCGTCTGTCTTCTTCGATGCTGCTTCCGCCCGCAAAATCAAATCACCGGTGTCTAAATCATCATCCTCTGTTTTCTCCTGCGCATTTACAAATTCCAACTCATCCGAATCCGCTGCCTGCGTGCCTTCCCGCACACGCCCAGATTCCGTATCTTTCTCTTCACTCTCACTCCCGAAAATCCGGAATCCAAACAACTTAACCGCATATCGAAGCTCATTTTCATAAGCAATCCGCAGCGACACCGCATGAAGCAGCCAATGGATATGCAGATGCACGCCAAAATCCTTGATACTGTGGTAGCTTCCGTTCCCCCGGTATCGAATCGGGACAAATAAAACCGCCATCAGGCACAGAAACAACAGTCCCAGAATGACAAGAAGCAGGATTCCGAGTATTTTCAAGATTATGAACAAAATATGCAGCAATCCATCCCCTCCCACTTCTTATTCTTTCATTGACAAATTCATGTATCAGCTCTGTATCATATGATGTTGGGGTCAAAAGACATTTTCAGTCCAAAAAAACTTCATCAAAGGCTGCAAAATACTTACCTCTTTTTCCTCAGCCTGTCTTCCTTCTCTCTCAGATACGTCTTCACATCAAATCCACCCGTCTCGCGGTACGTCTCGCCCACAATCCGCCCCACCGTCTCCACGGCATCCTGGTAGCTCGCGCCGACCCCTACGATCAGCAGATCCGCCTGCTCCCGGTAATAATTCTGCCGGAGCACATAGGCAGGCAGGATATCAAGCAGGTTGTGTCCGCCTGAGGCAGGCGTGATCACGTGAACGCCCGGCTGTACCTTTCCGAGGCGGAGTTTCTGTAGAATCGAAAAACGATGCTTTTTAGCAGTTTCTCCCAGATACAGATATTTATACCAAATCATCGTCCCCGCCTCCTAAAAAAGGAGAGCCTGAGCCATGGCGCTCTAAAAACAGCACGTTTCCGGCTATTTCTCCCCGCCTGTCAGCTCTCCCTCCTTTACATGATCAATCTTTTTTATAATTCTTAATAATCGACCGTCTCAGCAGATCCAGCGCCTGAATCACCGTCTGCTCACGCACCTTCTCGCGATTTCCGCGGAAATGGTATTCCTCTACTTTGACTTTATCCTTCATATAACATGCGATATAGACGAGTCCCACCGGTTTCTCCTCGGTTCCGCCGTCCGGTCCGGCGATGCCGGTCACAGCGATACAGGCATCCGCATCCGTCGTAAATACACCGCCTGCAGCCATCTCACGCGCCGTCTGTTCGCTGACTGCGCCGTATTTTTTCAGGGTCGCCTTACTGACGCCCAGGATCTTTTTCTTTGCCTTATTGGAATACGTCACGTATCCCTCGTTAAAGACCTCTGAAGCCCCCGGCACGTTGACGATGCGTCCGGCGATCAGACCGCCTGTGCAGGACTCTGCGGTTGTCACAGTCAGGTCGTATTTCTTTAATAGGCGGACAACGACATCCTCCAGATTCTCATGCTCATCCGTCGTGTAAACCGCATTACCGAACCGTTTCTTGATCTCTTTGATAACCGGTTTTAACAGCTGTTTTGCCGCGTCTTCGCTCTCGGCTCTCGCGGTCACGCGCAGATGTACTTCTTTCGTCTTTGCATAGGTCGCAATCGTCGGGTTCGTCTGCTGGTCGATGAGGTCGAGAAGCATCTCCTCCACCTTGCTCTCCCCGTATCCGCAGATTTTGAGCATCTGGGAATAGATCACACAGTCAGATCGTTTCTGAATATAAGCACAAACCTGATCTTCCACCATCGGATACAGTTCGTTCGGCGGTCCCGGAAGAAGAATCGCGGTCTTACCGTTTTTCTCCAGGGCAAGTCCCGGAGCTGTGCCGTTTGTGTTGGAAAATACCACCGCGCCCTCCGGCACCAGCGCCTGACGCCAGTTGCTATCCGGAATATCGGTGCGCTTGCGCTGCCGGTACCAGTCCTCCAGATGTGCCCGCACCTCCGGATCCTCGACTAACGGCATTCCCATCAGCTCCGCGCAGACATCCTTCGTGATATCATCCTCCGTCGGTCCCAGACCGCCGCCGATGATAACGAGATCGGCTCTCGAGAGCGCCGTCCGGAAGACTTCTGTCATGCGCTCCCGGTTGTCCCCTACCGTCGTCTGGTAATAGACGTTAAGCCCCAGCTTTGCACACGTTTCCGATAAATACTGCGCATTGGTATTGACGATATTGCCAAGCAGCAGCTCTGTTCCTACCGAGATCAGTTCGACTATCATATCAGATACTCCCTTCTGTCAGTATTTTATGATTCTTGTAAATATAATCAACAAGTGACACAATCGTCAGCAGCAGCGCGATCCAGACACAGATCGTCGTGACAAACGCAAGCGCCGGAATATCCAGAATCAATAACACCACCGATACCATCTGAAACGTCGTCTTAAATTTGCCCCAATAGCTGGCGGCGATGACAACTCCGTTGTCCGAGGCGATCAGACGGAATCCGCTGATGATAAACTCCCGGCTGATGATGACGATAACCATCCAGGCTGGAAGCGCGTTCAGCTCGATCAGACAGATGAGCGCCGAGCACACTAAGAGCTTGTCCGCGAGCGGATCCATAAATTTTCCAAAGTTCGTAACCAGATTGTACTTTCTGGCAATCTTTCCATCCAGAAGATCGGTCAGGCTGGCTATGATAAACAGTGCCAGTGCAATCATACGGAAGGTACGGTTTTCACCATTCTGCCAGAGAAGGAAAAACACAAAAAACGGAATCATGATGACGCGAAGCGTCGTAAGCTTATTCGGTAAATTCATCAGCCAACTCTCCTATCAAATCATATTCGAGTGCTCCCGTTACGCGGACACGGCAGAAATCGCCGGACATCAGCGGAACATCCGCATTGACAAAAATCAAACCATCTACGTTCGGCGCGTCCTTATAGGTACGTCCCACGAAAGCATTCTCGTCTGCCACTTTTCCCTCGATCATAACCTCAAGCACACGGTCTTTCATATCCTCGGCTTTCTCAAAGGCAATCTCCTGCTGCAGCTCCATGATCTCGTCGCGGCGGTCTTCCTTGACCTCCTGCGGCACCTGATCCGGATATCCGGCTGCCGGTGTGTCCTCTTCTGCAGAGTATGCAAACACGCCCAGGCGGTCAAATTCCATCTCATCGACGAACCGCATCAGTTCCTCATGATCCTCCTGTGTCTCACCCGGGAAACCGGAAATTAAGGTCGTGCGGAGTGCAATATCTGGGATCTCTTCCCGCAGATGCGCGATCCGCTCCCGAAGCTCCGCCTGATTCGTGCGGCGTCCCATCCGCTTGAGAACGGCATCGCTCGCGTGCTGGATCGGAATATCCAGGTAATGACAGACTTTTTCCTCCGTCTTGATCGCCTGAATCAACTCCTCCGTGATCTCCTCCGGATAACAGTACTGGATACGGATCCATTCGATCCCATCGATCTGTGCCAGTTCATGTAAAAGTTTCGGCAGGGTCTTCTCTCCATACAAATCCACGCCGTAAAGCGTCGTCTCCTGTGCGACAAGAATCAGTTCCTTCACACCCTGATCCGCAAGCTCCTTTGCCTCTGCGAGAAGCTGCTCCATCGGCACACTGCGGTACGGTCCACGCAGGGACGGGATAATACAATAGGTACACCGTTTGTTACAGCCCTCGGAAATCTTTAAAAAAGCATAATGTCCGCCGGTCGTCACCAGACGTTTGCTCCGCATCTTCGTCTCCGGAAGTTCGGACAAATCGTGGAAATCAGATACCCGCTCGCCCTTCAGCGCCTCCGCCAGCACCTTGCTGACCTCATCATAGCTGGTCGTACCGAGAATACCGTCCACCTCCGGCACCTCCTGCAGGATCTCTTCCTTGTAACGCTGTGCCATACAGCCGCTGACTAAGAGCGCCTTGCAGGTTCCGCTCTTTTTGTACTCTGCCATCTCTAAGATAGTGTTGACACTCTCCTCCTTGGCATCGTTGATAAAGCAGCAGGTATTGACCAGAATGACATCTGCCTCCTGCTCGTCATCGGTAAACGTGTACCCGTCCTGGCTCAGCGAACCCAGCATACGCTCTGCATCAACCAGGTTTTTATCGCAGCCAAGGGATATACAAAGTAATTTCATTCAATTCTCTCCTAATACCATATTTAAAAAATTTCTGTAACCATAATCGATTTGAACCGTCACAAAAATTCTATATCGTAACTGTTCAGTACCTTCACAGTCACGCACAAAAATCCATTAAAAATTGCCTACGGCAATGGGATTTTTGCCTGCTGGCCCATGTTTTCGTACGGTCAGCGCAGTAAATGCGCAGACCTACTGAACAGTTACTCTATATCTAAGAAAAGACCATCTCCATGTACATAATGAACACGGGACGGTCTTCTGTCACCTTTTAGACCTCTTCCTCCGGGGAATCGTTCTCTGCTACAATTTTAACCTTAGAATGGTACAGCTCGTCGATCGCGATCGAAAGCGGTTTTCTTCCATTCTCAATGACCAGTGCCTCATCACCGGCGATCAGCTGTCTTGCACGCTTTGCAGTCGCAATTACGATGGAGTAACGGCTCTGAATCAGCGGTTCTTTCCCCGGCTCAGCCTCATTGTTTACAACATTAATTAAGTCAAGATATGACGGACGTAGCATCATAATACATCTTTCTCCTTTCAGAATTGCTTCATCTCTTCTTTTATTTTTTCAATCAAAGTCTTGTGATTTTCTGTTCTGGCATGCATCGCCTGAATCAGTGCGTGCATTTCTTCTACACAGCGGTCTACCTCATCATTCACCAGAATGAAATCGTAGTCATCCATCTGCTTGGACTCCTCCGCTGCTCTCGAAAGCCGTGCGGCAATCTTCTCCGGTGTCTCGGTTCCACGACCTGCCAGCCGGTTTCTAAGCTCCCCGGCACTCGGCGGCGTGACAAAAATGAGAACTGCCTCCGGGAATTTCTTCTTGATTTTCAGGGCACCCTGAATCTCAATCTCCAAAAGGACATCCTTGCCCGCTTTCAGGTTGGAAAACACATACTCCTTCGGTGTGCCGTAATAGTTTCCGACATACTGGGCGTATTCGACCAGCTCATCGTGTTCGATCATCTGTTCGAACTCTTCCCGGGTCTTAAAGAAATACTCTCTTCCATCAACCTCGCCCTCGCGCGGTGCGCGGGTGGTCGCGGAGATGGAAAGGGCATAATTGTCATACCGCTCCAGCAATGCACGCATCAATGTTCCCTTGCCTGCCCCTGAAAATCCGGATATAACTGCCAGTACTCCCTGATTATCCATATATTTCGCCTGCTTTCTAAATTCTATCTATTATTACAATATTTCATATTCTCCGTATTTTCACCGCCAACGGCAGCTTTCCGTGAATACCTCTTCCAGCATGATCGGCTATTCAATATTCTGAATCTGCTCTCTGACTTTCTCGATCTCTGTCTTGAGTGCAATCGCACAATCGGAAACCTCCAGATCGTTTGCCTTGGAAAGGATCGTATTCGCCTCGCGGTTCATCTCCTGTGCAATGAAATCCAGCTTACGTCCGACGCTTCCGCCCGCCGTCAGCTCCTTGCGGGTCGCCTCGATGTGGCTTCTCAGGCGGACCGTCTCCTCATCGGTGCAGACCTTATCTGCAAAAATCACAACCTCTGCCGCAATCCGGCCTTCATCGACGCTGCTTCCTTCCAGAAGTTCTTTCACCTTATCTTCCAGTTTCGCCCGGTATTCTTCCACGATCTTCGGGGAACGTTCTTCAATCTGATCGACCAGCGTTACCATATAGTCCAGCTTGCCAAGCAGATCCTGCTTCAGATTCTCACCCTCGCGTGTGCGTGTCTCGACAAATTTCTCTGCCGCCTCGCCGATCGCCTTTTCGAGAATCTGCCACATATGCTCCTCGTCCTCCAGCGCCTGCTCCATCGTAAAGACCTCCGGACACCGTGCAAGACGCATCACCGTCGCGTCATTCGGAATTCCAAGCTCGTCCGCCATCTGACGGAAATAATCCATATACTCGCCGGCCAAGGAACGATTGTACTTTAAGGACATCTTCTCATCCGTATAATCTTCATAGGAAATAAAGACATCTACCTTTCCCCGCTGAATGTATTTCTTGAGCTGCGCGCGAATCGCCGCCTCAAAGTAATTAAATTTCTTCGGCATCTTAATGCTGAGATCCAGGTAACGGTGGTTTACCGCCTTCATCTCCACAGAAATCTTATATTCATCCGTTGCCATCTCGCATCGGCCAAATCCAGTCATACTTTTAAGCATAGTGACGCCTCTCTCTTTCATCCATAGATAATGGTATTATAATGCAAATCGCCGCAAGCGTCAACCGAATTTAAAAGTGATTGTTTTTCGTGTCTTCTTTCATTATAATAGTAGATACTACACAAATAAAGGAGCACCAAAACCATGGCATTTGACGGAATTGTAATCGCAAACCTGGTTAAGGAGTTTAGTGACGCGCTTACCGGCGGCAAGATCGCAAAGATCACGCAGACCGAGCGCGATGAACTTCTTTTTACCATAAAGAACTTCCGGGAGACGAAACGGCTTCTTCTCTCGGTCAACGCAAGTCTCCCGCTGGCATATCTGACGGATACCAACAAGCAGGGACCGATGACTGCCCCGAATTTCTGCATGCTGCTTCGCAAGCACATCGGAAGCGGACGCATCGTGTCGGTCAGCCAGCCGGGTCTGGAACGCTGTATTCATTTTGAGATCGAACATCTGGACGAGATGGGTGACCTCTGCCGCAAGCTGCTTATCGTCGAACTGATGGGAAAATACAGCAATATCATTTTCTGCAGCCCTGACGGCACGATCCTCGACAGTATCAAACATATCTCCGTGCAGGTCAGCTCCGTGCGCGAGGTTCTGCCGGGACGGCAATATTTCCTCCCGCAGACGGTCGCGAAGCAGGATCCGCTGACTGCATCTGCCGATGATTTCGCCGCCATTCTGGCACAGTCACCGGCACCGGCAGGAAAAGCCATTTACACGAATTTCACCGGTATCAGCCCGGTCATGGCAGAAGAATTCTGCTATGAGGCATCGATCGATGCCGACCGCCCCGCATCGGAACTGAATGAGCTGGAGCGCACGCACCTCGGGCACACGCTGGAACTGGCAATGGAATCCATCAAAAACGGACAGTTCTCGCCCTGCATCGTATACCGTGAAGATGAGCCAATGGAATTTGCCGCTCTCCCATTGACCTCGTTCCCGCCGGAATATCAGGTCGAACACTTTGATTCGATCAGTAAAGTGCTGGAGACCTACTATGCGTCCAAGAACGTTATCACACGAATCCGCCAGAAATCCTCGGATCTGCGCCGGATCGTCCAGACTGCCCTGGAGCGCAATTATAAAAAATACGATTTGCAGCAGAAACAGTTAAAGGACACCGAAAAACGGGATAAATACAAGCTCTACGGCGAGCTGTTAAACACCTACGGTTATGAGCTGACCGGCGGCGAAAAAGAACTTGTCTGCACGAACTACTACACAGGAAAAGAGGTCAAGATCCCGCTTGACCCGCAGCTGACCGCCCGCGAAAATTCGCAGAAGTATTTTGACAAATATGGAAAACTCAAACGTACTTTCGAGGCTCAGAGCCAGCTCATTGAGGAGACGAAGCAGGAGATCGAGCACCTCGAATCCATCAGTACCTCCCTCGATATTGCCTTAAAGGAGGAAGATCTGACCCAGATCAAGCAGGAGCTGACGGAATATGGCTTCATCAAAAAGCACGGTCCGGCTGGAAAGAAAGTGAAAATCACAAGCCGCCCATTCCACTACCTTTCCTCCGACGGATTCCATATCTACGTCGGCAAAAACAACTACCAGAATGAGGAGCTGACCTTCAAGATCGCGACTGGAAATGACTGGTGGTTCCACGCAAAAGGAATTCCGGGTTCCCATGTCATTGTGAAATCCGAAGGAAAAGAGCTTCCGGACCGCACCTTCGAGGAAGCCGCCGGGCTGGCTGCCTACTATTCCAAGGGACGGGAAAATGAAAAAGTTGAGATCGATTATGTACAGAAAAAGCAGGTCAAAAAAGTAGCGGGCGCTGCTCCGGGATTTGTGATTTATCATACGAATTATTCGATGATGGCGACGCCGTCGAATCAGCTGGAAGAACTGCCATCATAATGCCGCCCGAAAAAAAGACAATGTCTATATTTCTGCAATTCACAATGAGTCCAGTAAAAAACGCCACAGGCACACAACCCATGGCGTTTTTTTACTGGACTCAAATGAACTTAGCGAATCTCGCTCTTACCACCCATATACGGACGCAGAACCTCCGGAATGCGGACAGAACCGTCTGCCTGCAGGTTGTTCTCTAAGAATGCGATCAGCATACGCGGCGGAGCTACTACAGTGTTGTTCAAGGTGTGTGCAAAGTATTTGCCGTCTTTGCCGTTGACACGGATCTTCAGACGTCTTGCCTGTGCATCACCTAAGTTGGAGCAGCTTCCAACCTCGAAATATTTCTTCTGACGCGGGGACCATGCCTCTACATCAACGGATTTTACTTTCAGATCAGCCAGGTCTCCGGAGCAGCACTCCAGAGTACGAACCGGAATATCCATGGAACGGAACAGATCCACGGTGTTCTTCCACAGTTTGTCATACCACATCTTGCTGTCTTCCGGTTTGCAGACTACGATCATTTCCTGTTTCTCAAACTGGTGGATGCGGTATACGCCTCTCTCCTCGATGCCGTGAGCGCCCTTCTCTTTACGGAAACACGGAGAATAGCTGGTCAGTGTTTTCGGAAGCTCTTCCTCCGGAACTACGGTATCAATGAATTTACCGATCATAGAATGCTCGCTGGTACCGATCAGGTAAAGATCCTCGCCCTCGATCTTGTACATCATCGCATCCATCTCATCGAAACTCATAACGCCGGTTACAACATTGCTGCGGATCATGAACGGCGGGATACAGTAGGTAAATCCACGGTCAATCATGAAATCTCTTGCATATGCGATAACAGCAGAATGAAGTCTTGCGATATCGCCCATCAGGTAATAGAAACCATTTCCAGCTACCTTTCTGGCACTGTCCAGATCGATGCCGTTAAATTTCTCCATAATCTCGGTGTGGTACGGGATCTCGAAATCCGGTACAACCGGCTCGCCGAAGCGCTCGATCTCTACGTTCTCGCTGTCGTCTTTACCGATCGGAACACTCGGATCAATGATGTTCGGGATGGTCATCATAATCTTTAAGATGCGCTCGCCAAGATCCTTCTCCTGCTCTTCCAGCTCAGACAGGCGGGCAGACTGCTCTGCTACCTGTTTCTTCAGCTCTTCTGCTTCCTCTTTCTTTCCCTGACCCATCAGAGCGCCGATCTGTTTTGCAATCTTGTTCTTGTTCGCACGCAGATCATCTGCTTCCTTCTTCGCTGCACGGTTCTTGGCATCCAGCTCAATTACCTCATCTACCAGCGGAATTTTCTTGTCCTGGAACTTATTTTTAATATTCTGCTTTACAATGTCAGGATTTTCTCTGACGAATTTAAGATCTAACATATCTTCCTCCTACTGTTATGCAATTAACTGCACGAAAACTAATTATAATTATACTACAACTTTGTACGAATGAAAAGCCCTGTTTCAAGAGTTCCTCTGTTCTTCAAATCATTTTGTTATTGTTCACGCATACGTGCCCAGTAACATCATTTTTGCATTTTGAAACAAAACAGGATAGACTGCCCATTATATTTAACTCAACTTCGTCAAATACGACAGACACGCCTCCAGGCACAGTCCGTCCTGCTCCGGGGCACCAAGTTCTTCTGTCTTTTCCACACATTTTTTTGTAAAAGCTGCCGCCCGTCTGACGGCTTCCTCCATCGACACACCTCGCACCATGCTGGCACCGATGACTGCTGCAAAGACATCCCCGGTTCCGTGGTAATTGCCCGCCACAAATTTAGTTGCATGAAAGACCGGCTCCTTGCCGCGCTCATGGATCACGTTGAGGATCTGTTTGCCCTTGACCACGCCTGTCAAAATGACTGACCGCGCGCCCAAAAGGTGAAGCTTCCAGGTCAGATCTGAGAGCTTGCGCTTACTCCATCCATTTTCCTGATACAGCGTGTCCGTCAGGGCACAGGCTTCCGTCAGATTTGGCGTGACAACATCCGCATACTGCATCAGCTCCCGCATCGCCTCGATCAGATCCTCGTCACAGACGCTGTAGAGATGTCCGTGGTCGCCCATCGTCGGATCTACCAAAACCTGCGTATTTTCCCGTTTGAAATCCCGGATAAAATCTGCCACGATCGACGCCTGTCTGGCAGAACCTAAGAATCCAGTCATGATTCCGTCCATCTCAAATCCCATCTTCCGCCACGGCTCCAGGTATGCCTCCATCCGATCGGTATAATCATCCATATAGCATTCCGGATATCCCGCGTGATTGGACAGCACCGCCGTCACCACCGGACAGCACTGTACTTTGAGGGCGCTGATAACCGGCATCGCCGCCGTCAGCGAACAGCGCCCATAGCCTGACAGGTCATTTAAAACCGCTATTTTCTTCTGAATTCCTTCCATGTATAATTTTTCCTCATTTTCTTAGATTTTAAGCAACTTTATAATCTAACATATTCTCGCGGCAGATACGACTGCCTGCAGCATGATTCTGGTTTCTACAAGCGTGTATCTATGCATTTGTGTTTCATAAGCCGCACACTCCAATGACGCAACAAGGAGACTGCGCCCGGACAGATGTTTTTCCCATTCTGCCCAACCACAGTCTCCTGTATGTATTTCATTTTAATTCTTCTCGACTGAGATAAATTGCCTTATGCTCTCGCTTCTACAGACAATGCATCCAGAAAACCTGCCTTGCGGAGTGCCGGACGAACTGCCATATATATAACAACAGACGCAATCGTAGATGTCACCGCATTGATCGAAGTCGCTGCGATATTCCATGCAAGTGTGAGCTCTGCCGCCGGTTTACCAATGATCCAGAGCTTATAATAATATCCGATCAGCGGATCTGCAATGACGTTGAATAAAAGACCTGCCACCGCTGCTGCAATCGTAAAACCAAGGATGTGGTTCTTATCGGTGCTCCGGTCAATCTTGCCCAGACGATGTGCTACGAATCCGGCGATCAGTCCGATGCAGAGTTTGCAGATAAATGTCTTCGGTGCATATACAATATAAACCGGATCGAGAAGGTCACCTATCGTCATGCCGATAGCACCTCCCAAACCGCCGTAAAAGCCGCCGACTAAGAGTGCCCCGATGACACAGACTGCATTTCCCAGATGAATGGAAGTTGCATCGCCACCCGGAAGTGTGATCTTCACCTGTCCGTATGTAAATACGACATAGGAGAGAGCTGCCAGCAGACCGACCATCGCGATCTTGTAAGCCTGATTTGATTTGTTTGCCATGATGTTTCATCCTCCCTTGTTATTGGACTCATCATAGCACAATCTTGTCCCCTGAAAAACATACAGTTTTTATCATTTTAAGCAGGTCAGTTATAACTTGCCACTTTTTTATCCGGATTAATCATGTGCCTCCACGCACAAAAGGACGCCTTTCTCCAGCTCCAGAATGCCCTCTTCCCGTTTGAGTTCATTGCTGATGCAGAGACTCGTCCCCAGCCCGATCGTCCGCCGCTGGAGCGGGTATTTAAATCCCCGCAGCGTCAGTCCCTCGACAGTCTCGGTCATCGGCAGGAACGAAATGTATTTTCCATACACCTCTTCCCGGTGAAATACCTTATGCCCGCCCAGAAGATACAGGCGGTTGCGGGCATCATAAATATTCACTTCCATTCCCTGGCAGAAAAACTGATACATCAGCTGGATATTGCCGATGGCGTGATCCATACGGCCGCCCAGCGCCCCCAGGATATCAACTGCCTCACAGCCCTGGCGCGCCGCCGTCAAAAGCGCCAGCTCCGTATCCGTCTCATCCTTCTCCGGTTTATGGATCTCAAATTCGATGTCCGGCTGGTTCTGATATTCTTCCAGAACCTTTTTGTCCACCGTGTCCAGATCTCCGACCACCGCATTCGGAGAAATATGCAGCGGGCGCAGAACCTCCAGCCCCGCATCTGCCGCAATTACATAGTCATACGAGCGCTGTGAGAGAAAATCTTTCGCAAACGCAATATCAATCGTTCCGCCTGTCACAATCAAACAACGCTTCATCTTCATCATCCCTGTTCAAATTCCTGAAAAATATTTAAAAATGTTTTTACATTCCCAGCCGGGTTTCCCTTAAATACGGCGCTTCCCGCCACGATCACATCGGCTCCTGCCTCCAAAACCGTCCGCACATTGTCCGGCGTGATTCCGCCGTCCACCTCAATGCGGGTGGAAAGTCCCCTCTCGCTGCACATTGCGCGCAGCTTCTTGATTTTTTCTACCGTATATGGAATAAATTTCTGACCGCCAAATCCCGGGTTGACCGTCATCAGAAGAACCATGTCCACCTCCGGCAAAATAACATCCAGTGTCTCGACCGGGGTCGCCGGATTTAACGCTACACCTGTTTGCAGCCCTGCCTCACGGATCTGCGCGATCGTGCGGTCCAGATGAAGACAGGCTTCCTGATGCACACAGATCAGATCCGCCCCCGCTTTTTTGATATCCTCTACATAACGTCCCGGTTCTTCCACCATCATGTGTACGTCAAACACACGATCCGTCACCGGGCGCAGGCTCTTAATTACCGGCATTCCAAAGGAGATACTCGGCACAAACGCGCCATCCATCACATCCAGATGGATGTACTGTGCGCCTGCTTTGTCCACCTCAGCGACCTGCTCTCCCAGCTTCGTAAAATCTGCCCCCAGAATCGAAGGTGATAATATAATCATGGTTCTTTCCTCCCAATTTCTTGTCAACGGTTGCTTCTGCCGTATTTCTTTTTCTCTTTTAATTCCTGATACATCAAACGGTAATTGTCATACCGGCTCTGCCCGATCTTATGCTCCTGCACCGCCGTCTTGACGCCGCATTCGCGCTCGCCAATGTGGACACAGCCTAAGAAACGGCATTCATCCTCATATGCCTCAAATTCCGGGAAAAAGTCCTTGAGCGCCTCCGGCTCCAGAACCTCGATATAGAGAGAACTGAATCCCGGCGTATCCATCATATAGGTGCTCTCTTCCACGAAAAACAGTTCTGAATGGCGCGTCGTATGTTTGCCCCGGCGGATCTTCTCACTGATACCGCACGTCTCCATCTGTGCCTCCGGCTGGATAAAGTTCGTGATCGACGATTTTCCGACACCCGAAGGTCCTGCTAAGACCGTTGTTTTCCCAATGATCAACCGATGAAACTCCTCCAGCCCTGATTTTTCGTAGGTGCTGATAAAATGCACCGGATAGCCCGCCGGTTCATAGATCGCACGCAGCTTCTCCTGCTCGGCTGCATCAACCAGATCGATCTTGTTGAAACAGATGCTGACCGGAACTTCCTGCCGTTCCATCATGACGAGGAAGCGGTCGAGAAGGTTTAAATTTGGCATCGGATCGGTGATGGCAAAAACCACCACCGCCTGATCAACATTTGAAACCGCCGGGCGGATCAGACGGTTTTTACGAGGAAGGATCTCATCGAGATTGCCTGTCGCCTTCTCCTCATCGAGAACACTGATCTCCACGTCATCGCCTACCAGCGGCTTGATGCCGCGATTTCGGAAAATTCCCTTTGCACGGCATTCATATACCTTTCCAATACCGTCGTGTACATAATAGAAACCGCCGATCCCTTTAATTATCTTTCCCTGCATATCTGTACCTTACAACTACCTCTTATTAATTATCTGAAACTTCCACAAATTCAAGCTGATACGTTTTTAGAACCCGATCGTTCGTCAGATCGAGGATCTGCAGCTCGCCTGTCTGCACACCGTCCGCTCCCTCGATATTATAATGAATCGGAAGCGTGATATCGCCGCCGATCTCCCTCGGTTCCATGACCGTCTTAGTCACAGTATTGCCGGCAATCGTCTGCTTCATCACAATACTGACGCGGATATGCGTATCTCCGGAACTTGGTCCAAACAGTTCACTCATCTGGAATTCATCGTTGATCGCCGCCACATAGCGGGTTCCTTTTCCCAGACTGACTGTATAGCCAATGGCACTTCCCTCCGGTGTATCTGTTTTCTCCAGGATATCCTGACTGATGATCTTGCCCTTTGCCACTTCTGAACTCTTCGCTTCCTTGCGCTCGCCAAGCTCTAATCCGACCGCTTCCAGAACAACTTTTGCATTTTCCTCTGAAAGCCCTGTAATCCTCGGCATCGGTACCGTCGGTACGTTCGGACCTGTGCTGACATACAGCGTCACCGTGCCGCCTGGATCCACGCTGGACGGGCTGTACCGGATCACTATACCGGAGGCAACCGTATCGCTGCTCTCTTTCTGCACTACTACGGTCAGTTTATTTTCTTCTGCCAGAAGCGTCTCTGCATCCTCGCCGGACATCTCTTCCAGTCCAAGTTTCGTCAAATCTATTGCCTCATTGCCTTCTCCGATCGTGACGATAACTTCCGTCTGTTTCGAGACAACCGTGCCGCTGGCAATACTCTGACCGATGACCTTCCCTTTTTCAGAGGTTTCCGACTTTGCATATTCATAACGGATTTTCAACGACTGCTTTTCCAATGCTGTCTTCGCCCCATCCTCCGTCATGCCGTCCAGCGACGGAACCTTGCACTCCGTTGATTCCAGACTCTCGCTCTCAGACGCCTCCGAAGAAGCTTCAACGGTCGTCTTCGGAGACTTCTGACTACCAGATCCCAGATTAAAGATGCCTGTCAACTTCGCAACAATGACAATCACAACCACCACAATCAATACGGCTGCACCGATTCCAATCATCGTAAGCAGGCGCTCCATCTGCGGATTGACATCCTCGCTGTCTTCTTCTATACGGCGTCCCTTCCGCCTACGGTCTGGGCGCCTGGAGGTTTCTTCCTCATAGACATCCGTCTCTTCTTCCTGCCAACCTTCTATCTCTTTCTCCGGCTGTTCTGGCTCTTTCCAGACTACCTCACCACGTTCATTTTCTGTCGGAACCGGTCCGGTCTTTTCACTCACTGCCGGATGTTCCATCGTCTGTTCCAGATTTCGATTTCTCTGTGCCTCCATCTGGCGGTTCAGTTCCTCTGCCCCGCGCACGACTGTCGGGGAATTTTCATCAAATTCCGGTTCTTTTTTCAGGAAATCATCGTTTGGATCCACCAGCGCATGGCGCAGATCCGCGATCAGCTCATACGCATTCTGGTAACGGCGTTCCGGCTTTTTCTGGGTACATTTTAAAATAATGCGGTCCAGGCTTGCCGACACCTCCGGGTTGATGCGGCTCGGCGGCTGCACCGGTTCTTCCAAATGCGCCAGTGCCACTGAAACCGGGTTATCCCCGTCAAACGGAAGTTTTCCTGTTAGCATCTCATACATCGTGATTCCCAGTGAATACAGATCGCTTCGTCCGTCGCTATAATTTCCTTTTGCCTGCTCCGGCGAGATATAATGCACGGAACCGACCGCGTTGACCCCGATCGTCTGGGACGATACAGCTCTGGCGATACCGAAATCCGCCACCTTCACCTTGCCGTCACGCGATATAATCATATTCTGCGGTTTGATGTCCCGGTGCACAATATGCTGGTCATGTGCCGCTGCCAGCCCCTGCGCTACCTGGATGGCAATTCCAATCGTTTCTTTAACGCCCAGATGACCTTTCTTGAGAATGTAGCTTTTCAGCGTGATTCCCTCGATGAGTTCCATGACGATATAATGAAGACTGCCCTCATCCACAACGTCATAAACGCTCACAATATTTGGATGGGAAAGCCCTGCCGCCGCCTGCGCCTCCATCTTGAATTTGCTGACGAAATTCGCATCCTGGCTGTACTCATCCTTTAAAACCTTGATCGCCACCAGACGGTTCAGAGTGTGGCATTTTGCCTGATACACCTCTGACATGCCGCCCGTACCAATCAGTGAGAGGATCTCATAGCGATCCTGCAGATAAGTTCCCGGTTTCAGCATCATGATTCTCTCACCTCCTTGATCTGCGGGTCAATCAATATGACCGCGATATTATCTTTCCCGCCGTTCTGGTTTGCGAGCGCCGTGAGCGCCCTTGCCTTGGTGTCCAGGGTTCCCGGCAGAAGCACCATCCGGTAAATTGCTGAATTATCCACCATATTGGTTAACCCGTCCGAACACAGCAGTATGTAATCGCCCGGGTTCAGTGAAACCTCAAAGAAATCCGGCTCCACATGCCCACCGATCCCGACTGCGCGGGTAATGATATTTTTCTTCGTCTCATATTCCCGGCTGCCGCGGCTCATCTGTCCCAGCGAGACCATCGCCTCCACGTAGGAATGATCCCGGGTAATCTGATGAATGCCGGAGCGCTCAATCCGGTAGAGACGGCTGTCCCCCACGTTTGCCACATAGAGTGTATTTCCCTGAATGGAAGCCGCTACCAGCGTTGTTCCCATGCCGGCAAGCTCCTCGCGCTCACAGGAAAGGGTATAAAGTTCCTGATTGACTGCCTCGATCCCCTTTCGAAGCGCCGCGACCGGCTCATTCTCACCACTCTCTTTGATATATTCCGGCATATGCTCGATCAGATAGCGCGAAGCAAAATCTCCCGCCTGATGACCGCCCATTCCGTCCGCCACAACAAACAGGTTGGAAAGTTCTCCCACCGGCTCCGTGCTGGCAAACTGAGCATCCTGATTGACCTTACGCGTTTTTCCGATATCCGTCAGTGCGTATGCTTTCATTTGACTGCCGCACCTTCTTTCTCCTGCTCTTTATCCATATAGCTCTTCCGGAGCTGTCCGCAGGCACCGTCTATGTCGCGCCCCATCTCGCGCCGGATTGTCACATTGATTCCCTTAGATTCCAGACATCCCTTAAATGCTTCGATCGCTTTCCGTCCCGACTGTACATAAGAGCGCTCCTTGATCGGATTGACCGGAATCAGATTCACATGCCCGTGCTGATCCTGAATCAGCGCCGCCAGCTCGCGCGCCTCGTCCAGATTGTCGTTGACTCCCTGCACCAGGCTGTACTCAAACGTCATGCGGCGTCCCGTTTTTTCAAAATAGTAATGACAGGCCGCCAATACATCCTTTAACGCATATGTACGCGCGATCGGCATCAGGCTCTTCCGCACCTCGTCATTCGGCGCATGCAGAGAAAGTGCCAGCGTGATGGTCAGTCCCTGATCTGCCAGCTCCCGGATCTTCGGAACCAGCCCACAGGTGGAAACCGTCACATTCCGCTGACTGATATGCAGTCCGCCTTCCTCCGTCAAAAGATGGATAAAGCGGATCAGGTTATCGTAATTGTCCAGCGGTTCACCCGATCCCATCACAACCACGTTGGAAACGCGTTCGCCTGTATCGCGCTGAATCTGATAAATCTGGTCCAGCATCTCCGACGGGCGCAGGTTCCGTTCCAGGCCGTCCAGGGTCGAAGCACAGAAACGGCAGCCCATCCGACACCCCACCTGCGAGGAAATACAAACGGAATTTCCATGCTTATAACGCATCAGGACACTCTCGATGACATTGCCGTCCGCGAGGCGGAACAGGTACTTGCGGGTTCCATCGATCTGCGAAATCTGCACCCGTACCTTTTCCAGTGATACATACTCACACGCGTCCTGCAGCTTCTGCCGGAGTACCTTGGAAAGGTTTGTCATATCGTCAAAGGAAGATGCCAGTTTTTCATGCATCCACTGATAGATCTGGGCGGTCCGGAATGGTTTTTCGCCCAGACTCACCAAAAAGGCACGCAGTTCCTCCTGCGTCATTGATTTTATATCCTGCTTTTCCATATCGGACTGCCTCCCTCTCTCCTATATGCACTCTCGGAGTCTTTCCTGTATTCATACACTGTTCCGTCCAGTTATCCTTTTCTTTTCATCACAGAGATGAAAAATCCATCACACGGATGAACGCCCGGATAGAGCTGGATGTATCCCTCTTTCAGGCTGTCTTCCTGAAAATCAATCCCCAGACGACCACTGATATCAACCGGCTCAAATGGATATTCGTTTAAAAACCATGCCCGGTTTTCATCATTTTCCAGACGGTTGACCGTGCAGGTGCTGTAAACCAGCGCCCCACCCGGCTTCACGTACTGCCAGACCACCGACAGCATCTGCCGCTGCAATGCAGCCAGGTCCCGGATTCCGTCCATTGAAGCGTTGTATTTGATATCCGGCTTGCGTCCGATAATGCCAAGTCCTGAACACGGCAGATCGGCAATGACCACATCCACTTTCTGCTCCATCGAAGCATCGAATTCACACGCATCAAAGGCGCAGGCAGAGACGTTTGTACAGCCGCTGCAGGCAATATTCTCCTTGATCAAAGATACCTTGTAATCACTCACATCCCGGATCTCAACCTGTCCAGTTCCGTACAGCAGATCCGCCGCATGAAGCCCTTTTCCACCCGGTGCCCCACAGACATCGAGTACAAAATCACCCTCTTTAATACCCGCCGCATCACCAGCCAGCGACGAACTCAGATCCTGAATCCGGATTAGTCCTTCGCGGAACGCATCCAGACTCTCTGGATAGTCCACTCCCGTCAGACGGTAAACGCCGCTTCCCGTCGCTGTCTCCTCTGCCGTCACGCCCTGGGCGGACAGGGAGGCAAGAATCTCTTCTTTCCCTGCACGGCTCTCGGCAAACCGCACCATAAACGGACGTTTCTCCAGACCAGCCTGTGCCATCCTGTGCGTCGTCTCTGCCCCATAGTTTTCCTTCCAGAGAGATAAAATCCAGTCCGGCATTGAATACCGCACTGAATCATCCGGGAAGGTCAGTTTGCCTTTTCCACGCGTCACAGAACGCAGCACACCATTTACAAAGCCGGAAAGTCCGGAAAATCCGCGTTTTTTCGCAAGGCGCACCGCCTCATTGCACGCCGCCGAATCCGGTACACGGTCCATATAATAAATCTGGTACACGCTCATCCGCAGAAGTGTGCGGATAAACGGTTTCATCTTATGAACTTTTGTTTTGGAATATGCGTTGATAATATAATCAATCTGGATTTTATACTCCACCGTCCCGTCCACAATCCGTTTTAAAAACGAGCGGTCTGATTTCTCCAGATACTGATATTTAGAAAGAGCCTGAAAAAGGGCCAGATG
>ERZ773158.1559-NODE-1559-length-20122-cov-8.761200_pt1 | contig 20122 bp, 16 predicted proteins | sample MGYA00511918_ERZ773158 | MGnify/ENA primary metagenome ERZ773158 (study PRJEB29015, sample SAMEA2737876) | human gut metagenome | biome: human gut; feature: human-associated habitat; material: faeces | place: China | collected 2012 ...
GCCGGAAGCCCGCATAAATACAGGCTTTCGGCATTTTAATCCGTTATTCAAACTCAATCGTTCCAGGTGGCTTACTCGTCAAATCATAGAATACACGGTTTACCCCGCGTACCTCGTTGATGATTCGGCTCATTACTGTTTGCAGTACTGCAAATGGAATCTCTGCGCTTTCGGCGGTCATGAAATCGACGGTATTTACGGCGCGCAGTGCAACTGCGTAGTCGTAGGTTCTCTCGTCGCCCATTACTCCAACGGAACGCATATTGGTCAGGGCTGCGAAATACTGGTTCGGCATCCAGGATGGAGCTTCGCCATTTTCTTTCTTGTAAGCAGCTACTGCCTTGTCCACTTCTTCCCGGTAGATGGCATCGGCATCCTGTACGATGCGGACTTTCTCAGCATTGACTTCACCGATGATTCGGATACCAAGACCCGGGCCCGGGAATGGCTGACGGAATACCAGATGCTCCGGAATTCCAAGTTCAAGACCGGCTTTACGAACCTCATCTTTGAAGAGGTTACGCAATGGCTCGATGATTTCCTTGAAATCAACATATTCCGGAAGACCACCTACGTTATGGTGGGATTTGATGACAGCGGATTCTCCGCCAAGACCACTTTCTACCACATCTGGATAAATGGTTCCCTGTGCCAGGAAATCAACGGCTCCGATTTTCTTTGCTTCTTCTTCAAAGACACGGATAAATTCTTCACCGATAATTTTACGTTTTGCTTCCGGCTCTGTTACTCCGGCAAGCTTGTTATAGTAACGCTCCTGGGCATTTACACGGATGAAGTTTAAGTCAAACTGACCGTTCGGTCCGAATACATTTTCCACTTCATCTCCCTCGTCTTTACGAAGAAGGCCATGGTCAACAAATACGCAGGTAAGCTGCTTTCCGATTGCTCTGGATAAAAGACCTGCTGCCACAGAAGAATCCACTCCACCGGACAATGCCAGAAGCACTCTTCCGTTACCGACTTTTTCACGGATTTCCTTGATGGTATTTTCCACAAAGGAATCCATTCTCCATGTTCCGGCACAGCCACAGACACCACGCACGAAGTTGTGGAGCATCTTGGTTCCCTCTTTGGTATGGAGTACCTCCGGGTGAAACTGGATGGCATAGAGATTTTTTTCACGGTTTTCTGCGGCTGCCACCGGGCAGTCTGCAGTATGTGCTACGATTTCAAAACCAGGTGCTGTCTTTGAAATATAATCAAAATGGCTCATCCAGCAAATGGTCTTTTCTTCTACATTCTGGAATAATGGTGAATTCTTATCTACCATTACTTCTGTCTTACCATATTCGCGAACCGGTGCTTTTTCTACCTTGCCACCCAGCACATGCATCATGAGCTGTGCGCCGTAACAAAGTCCCAGAACCGGGATACCAAGTTCAAAAAGCTCTTTGCTGTAAGTCGGTGAATCTGCCTCATAACAACTATTTGGACCTCCGGTCAGGATAATTCCCTTCGGGTTCATCGCTTTGATTGTCTCGATATCCGTGCGGTAAGAATATATTTCACAATATACATTGCATTCACGGACACGTCTTGCAACCAGCTGGTTGTACTGTCCGCCAAAATCAATGACAATAACTTTTTCCTTATCCATGGACGTTTTTCCTCCTAATTTTTGCTGAGACTCGCCCAGCGTCTAAATTTTATTATAGTTGAGCCACCCTGGAAAGACAAGCCCTATTTTGTTTTCGCAAGATATTCTGAGTTGTTATTTAGGGCAGCACATAATTCTTTATTATATGGAAATACTCCCTGTATGCGTAAAGATTATCTGATTAAATCCATCACACAATATATTTTCTTTTTCTTTCTGGGAGCATTCCTTGGATACCTGTGGGAAGTGCTGCTTTTTTATGTACAGGATGGGGTTTTCTGTAACCGTGGCTTTCTCTATGGTCCATGGCTTCCGGTCTATGGTGTGGGGGCTGTCCTGATGCTGCTTATTTTAAGACGCTTTCAGAAGCATCCGGTCAAAGTCTTTTTTCTTGCGGTGCTTCTCGGCTCTTTCGTAGAACTTTTTATCGGATGGTTCCTCGCCCAAGTTTTCCACCTGCGTTACTGGGATTATCACGATTATCCACTGCAGCTTGGCGGTTATATCTGTCTTTATTCTGCACTGGGATTCGGCATCGCCGGTGTGCTCTGGGTCTGCGTGTTTGCGCGGATTGCCTCCCATTTATGGAAAAAAATGCCAGTACCCCTACAACGCATTTTTCTTACGCTGCTGATACTGGCATTTCTTTTTGATTGCGCCGCCGCACTGATTTTTCCCAACGCCGGGCACAATATTACGTTTTCTTTGTTTCAAACATATCAACCCGTCACATGTTGATGAAGATATTTTTCTCTCGTTGCCAGTCCCCCACGGATATGACGCTCCGACTTATTGACATCCAGCACTTTCCTTGCTTCCCGCGCCAGGGTCGGATTCACCTGGGATAAACGTTCTGTTACGTCCTTATGTACCGTGCTCTTACTGATTCCAAACTGCTTTGCGGTCTGACGCACTGTCGCATTGTTATCTATAATGTATTTGGCTATTTCTACGGCTCTTTCTTCTATATAGCTTTTCAAAGAAAATCCCCTGCAATACTTGTTTTTACATTGTATGCAGAGGATTTGCTTTTATGTATGGCTTTTTATCTCATCTATATTCTATTTCAAATAACCCTTTTTCCCTGTGAATACTACTGCCGCTCCGCATAATGCCAAGAGTGCAAGCAGATATCCAACCGGTGATTCATCACCTGTTTTCAATACTTTTGTTTTCTGTGCTGTGATCTGGTCTGCAGTTGCATTATTACTTCCATTTGTTGTATCAGCTTTCTTCGCAACGGTAAATTCGGCGGTTGCTTTCTTTTCTTCTCCACTGATAGAAGATACAATCGCAACCGTATGCTTTCCGGTAGCAAGGCTTTCTAAGTATTCTGCAGCAAAGGTGACAATGGTAGAGCCTTCTGTTACCGTATAGTTTTTCGCATCTACTACGGTGCCATCCACTTCTACACGAAGGAAGCTGCTGATACCAGCGTCACTGCGGAAACGAAGCGTTGCACCACTTTCCTTTGTCCATTCTCCACCGGCACCTTCAATAATGACCGGTGTTGCCGGTTTATAATCCGGGTTCTTCTCATTACAACCTTCCCGTCTGCAGGCTTCTGCATTGTTGCTAAAATCATGTCCTAATGGATTTCCGCTGGTAAATGTCTCTGTTCCCTTTGCCCCACACAGCTTACAGGATTTGTAGTAAACTGCCGGTGCCGTACAGGTTGCTGCTGTTTTCAGATAGGAATCTGATACTGTTTCCACCCATTCACCATGCTTGCATGTAATTGTAAATTCTTTTGTTGCTTTCGTATCTGTTCCAACCGTAACCTGTGCCTTATAACTGCCCGGTAACTTTGGTGCACCTCCAACGGCTTCTGCTCCGCTGTTGTCACTGTTGGTCTTTGTGTCTGTTCCACTCAGATAATATACGATTTCCGGAACCGGAAGATTAAGTCTCTTCCAGTCTTCGGATGTTGTTATATTGGCAGCTTTTGCTGTTCCATCATAGTCTGCATTCTCAGCTGATAAGGATAACCATAAAGATGCATCTTTTTCATCACAATCTCCCAAGCCACTGCAGGCTGCAAGAATACGGCTTCCATCTTTGTTTTCATCTACGGCATAACTCCATGTGTGACTGTGCTTCCACATACCGATCAGGAGTGTTTTGGCAGATTTAACATCCATATAATTTTTGCCTGCTCCAATATAGTCTCTCCAAACCTGTGGTGTATCTGTCAATTCTGATATATCTGCCATCAGAGTGGTAGAACTTTTCATTGACATGGCATCTCCAACTGTAATGCATGCATCACTTTTTCCATATCCTTCTGATACAGAAATAGCTCCCCAGCCAAGTCCTTCTCCGGTTGCATAAAGAGAACCGTTTGGACTATTCTCAATAGTTACACTTCCATGTCCAAAAATTGCATAACCTCCATAGGTTTCCGATTTCTCTTTTATACTGATCAATTCATTGCTTCCAACCAGTGTAATATGAATATGGTCTACATTACTGTATATATTATTATAATAAGATTTCATTTTTAAATTTGAAAATGTTACCTTAGAAAAACTGTCAAGAGGTGGGTTATTAAATTCTCCCAACTCAATAATATCTGATGTAGGTTCTGCGTTTTCATCCATTGCAATCGTAATGTCATCCGTCAGAATGGTAAGCGAATTTCTATTTCCAGATTCATATTTTTCATAGGTGTAATCGACTCCTTCTACAATTGCCCCCGAATCTCGTGACAACGTAAATGGTCCTGCCTGTACTGAATTTGTAGCTGCCTTTGTCTCAACTGTCATCCCCTGCATAAGACCTGCTACCATCATCAACGCAAGGAACAAGGAAAATAAACTTTTCTTCTTTTGTTTCATGTACATCCTTCCCTTCTTAAAATCACCTTTTTTTCTTTCTTTTTCACTTTTCACACTCTCAATGCTGTGTTACAATTACACTGTTATTTTACACCGCACATCAATGTACGATGCAATCATTTTACAAATTTTGCCGATATTTGAGAAAAGAAATATGATATGGAAATTTTTGAAGAGTTAAAGAGTGTTGCTTTGTCTTAAAATACCACAGTTCTAAAATACATGTTTTGCTTTTCTTTATGAAAGCCCGTCTTTCCAATGTTTGACAGTCTGCACCGGCTGTCCGCCTGCATACAGATACATAAACAAGCCTGTTAGGAGGTCTTGGCATTCTGTTATGCAACCGGCAATGCAGGCACAGGGATGTGCCTGCAAGGCGCAGTTGAATATGGATATGAATTTGCGCCGGTTGCCGGAATCATAAACTTATTTGCCAGAATGTCTAGACCTCCTTACGGGTTTGTGGAAGTATCTGTCGCAGACGGACAACCGGTGCAGCCGGTCAAAGCAACGGAAAGACAGCTTATGACCAAGCAAAACATGCACTTAAGAACTGTTGGCATTTTAAGGCAATAAGCAAACCGTCTTTATTTCTTCAAAAATTTCTAAATCCATTCTTTTCACAATCACCGAATAAATAAAAAGGGGGAAACATTTTGAAAGAACTGTTTTCAATTGGAGATGCCGCAGACTTTGTGGGCATCACAAGAAGAATTATTTTAAATTATGAAGCTCATGGACTGGTTTTTCCGGATGAAAAAGAAGACCCATCCGGCAATCGTTACTATACCATTGATACACTGACGAAGATTCGAACCATCCGCTCGCTGCAGAATCTTGGTCTGTCACTGGATGAAATCCATGGCTACTTCGACAACTCCAACGACCTTTTATCCATGGTTCGAAGGCTGGAAGCTTTGCGGGATGAATTAAATGCCAATATCAAAGCCTTATACGAAAGAATCAATCAGGGATTTGAATCAATGGAAATCATTACAATTCCACCACAAACGGTGTACTGCCGCAAAACGGAAAGTGACAGCACCGCAGAAAAGACGAATCTTTTAAGAGAGGTTGCCTTGGAAGCACTGCAGAACTATGGTCCGGCACATACCGGGCAGATTTATTTTACGGAAGCTCCCATTACGGATGCAAAGGATATGTCCTTTTTTGCTGTTGTCCCGGCAGGAAGCAAGGGTGAGCACATTTTAAATCTCCCCGCCCAGAAAGCAGTCTGCCTCTATCATCATGGAGCGTATGAAGAATTGCCATCGGTTCATGATACCCTGCTTTCCTATGCCAGAGAACAAAAACTTACACCGGTTGGTATCTTCCGTCACTGTTACTTAGAGGGACCGCCACAACATAAAGATAAAAGTAAATTTATTACCCAGGTACTGCTTCCGCTAGCATGTTCTAAATGACATGTATCCGGCTCCACCTGCCGCTTAGATACCGGACGCTGAATGCGATAGCACGAAGCGTCCAATCGGCAAACATGCCAATCCACACCGCCATTGGTCCGAAACCACAGCTATGAATCAGATATACACACAGTGCAACACGGCAGAACCACATGGTAAGACTGGATAAAATCATGGAGAATTTCACATCTCCGGCGGCACGCATGCCATAAGCCGGGATAAATGCCAGTACCCATACAATCGGTTTTACAATCGTAATTGCTATTATCATTTCCATGCAGAGGGAGGCACTTTCTGCTTCCATTCCAGCTAAAAATGTAACCGGCTTTGTCAATAAAAATACCACTGCACAGGAAATCAGAATAACAATTTCTGCATAGCCGCAGAGTTTCACCATATAATAACGCGCCTCTTCCACTTTTCCGGCTCCAATACATTGTCCTACTACTGTCATCAGTCCGATTCCGATTCCAATGGCTCCGATTCCATTTAAATTTTCCAGAATAATGGTCATTGCCTGCGCGGCAATGGCTGCCGTTCCAAGTGTTGATACGCTGGACTGGATTGCCAACTTTCCGAACTGGAACATTCCGTTTTCAATTCCGGATGGAATTCCGATAGAAAGAATTTTTCCAATCAATGGGAAATTGGGACGGATCTTAAGATAATGATTTACCACAATCACCTGATTCGGTTTCCGCAGATTCCAGAAAATGACTACTGCACAAAAGATTCTGGAAAATAATGTAGAAAGGGCTGCTCCTTCCACCCCCATCTGAAATCCAAAGATAAGCACTGCATTTCCGGCAATGTTGAGTCCATTGGAAAGGACAGAAATCATCATTGGAAAACGACTGTTTCCTGCTGCCCGGTAAAAAGCTCCACCGGCATCAAAAAGTGCAATGAACGGAAATGAAATTGCAGTCAGCAGGAAGTAAATCATGGAATTATCCATAACAGCCTCTTCTACCTGGCCAAAAATCAGATGCAGCAGTGGTCCACGAAATATAATGCAAAATATAGACAATACCGTAGAAATCGTCAGTACGCTTAAAGTTACCTGTCTTGCAGCCTCATTGCTGGACTCCCGGTCTCCCCTTCCAAGATACTGGGAACAGATAATTGCTGCTCCTGCTCCTAATGCCGTAAATACCTGTATGACCAGTACATTGATGGAATCCACCAGTGATACCGCAGAGATTGCCGCACTTCCCACATTGCTTACCATCATGGTATCCGCCATTCCCATAAAGGAATTCAAAAGCTGCTCTACCATAATCGGCAGAAGCAGCGTAATAAGTTGCTTATTGGAAAACATCATATGTTCCCGGTCTAATTTTGTTGCATCATATAATCTTATCTTTTGCATTCTATTTCACTTCTTACTCTTTTACTACCGGTGTAAAATCCTCTGTATCACCGCAGAAGAAGCCTCCTGCACCGGCGATGATTTTCTGCATGATTTTTTGCATAAATGCATAGTTTTCTGTGTCAATTGTGACAGCAAAAAGAGCATGAATGTCATGCTCTTTTAAATAAGCATTGGCATATTCATCCTTTAAATTGACTGCAATCTCCTCGATATCCATGGAATGATGCTCCGGAACCTCCACCTCTAATACTCCCGCCTCTTTCCAGATTTCTGTTTCGATGCCATCCATTCCCTCTAATGCAGCTTCAATCTCTGCTACTGTGATGGAATTTGGATTCATATAAAGCCACTCTTTGGTAACGGTGGCTGTGCCTGCTTTCTTTTCGCTTATTTTCTTTAACTTTGATTTATTCTTCATATCCGCTCCTGTTTGTGTTTATGGATATGTTCATCTTAGCACAAACATGGACTTCTGTCTCCCTACTTTTTTACTTCTCCATCCATAAAATATAAACGGGATGCAAAATCCGGGTAGTGCCTTACCTTATCATTGTATCCGGTTCCGCCAAATGCCGGACTGACATGAACGCCGCCATACATTAAGGTATCTCCATATGCATGGAAGTCTTCCGTCTCGCCATCCATTTTTACCAATTTCGAAAGCACCTGATGGGTCAGGGAATCCTGTCTGATATGAACAGGCGAAACCGTATTTACCAGGTCTCCGAATTCTTTGATATTATATTTTAATTTCCGGTTGTAGAAATGGTAACGGACATCCGGCAGCAATCCCTTCGGATAATAGGTCTGCTGCTGCATATTCGGCACCACCAATTTCTGCATCAGCATACCCACTGCCTTCGTGCCATCTTCTGATACGCAGGTCCATTCCATCTGATTACCGGCTTCATCCGCTAAAACGCTGCCGCCCATTCCATTCTGGGTGCCATCATAAAAGCTTCTGCCCCGGTAAAAAGTTCCCTGCTGCAACACCTTCCGCCATTTCTTATATAATGCAATCTGCTCTTTAATGGCTTCCTTTTCTTCTTTTTTCATATCGCAGAGATTGCATTCATAGCCAAAGCTTCCGAAGCATGCCACCTGGAATCGTGTCTCTAACGGTGTATTCCGCAGCGTCTGGTGATTCGGGCAGGCAGACACATGAGCACTGACTGCTGACAGCGGATAACCGTAACTATAATTTTCTTCTATCTCCGCCCGGCACAATGCATCCGTATCATCACTGCCCCAGATCTGCGGAAAATAACATAAGATTCCAAGGTCAAAACGGTTGCCGCCTGCCGCACAGCCTTCAAATAAAATCTCCGGAAACCGTTCCGTCAGTTCCTTCATACACCGGTATAATCCTAACACATAACGGTGTGCCACTTCTCCCTGCCGTTCCGGTGGAAGTGCTGTGGAATAATAATCGCTGAAGGTCCGGTTCATGTCCCATTTCACATAGGAAATGTCCGCTGAAGAAAAGACTTTGCTCATGCTCTCAATAATATAATCCTGTACTTCTCTTCTTCCCAAATCTAAAATCCGCTGGTTTCTTCCTTCCGAATGAGGCTGCCCCGGAATCTCAATGGTCCAGTCCGGATGAGCCACATAAAGTTTGCTTTTCACATTGACCATTTCCGGCTCCACCCAGATTCCAAACTGCAGTCCCAGTCCATGAATCTTATCAGATAAGCCCTTAAGACCGCCCGGCAGCTTCTTCGTATTTGCTTCCCAGTCTCCTAAGGAACTGCTGTCATCCATCCGCTCGTCAAACCAGCCGTCATCCATTACAAATAATTCTATGCCAACTTCTTTTGCTTCTTTTGCCAGCTTTAATAACTTCTTCTCGCTGATGTCAAAATAGGAAGCCTCCCAACTGTTAAGCAGTATCGGTCGCTCCTTCTTCTGCCAGGTTCCACGGATAATATGCTCCCGGATAAAATGATGCAGCCTCTGGCTCATCTGGTTAAATCCGTTTTCTGCATATGCCATCACTGCCTCCGGTGCCTGAAAGCTTTCTTCCGGCACCACTTCATAGGAAAATGCCTGTGGATTGATTCCTGTCACCAGACGCATTTTACCAAAGCTGTTTACTTCTACTGCTTCATAGTGATTACCGGAATAGATAAGGTGAAAACCAAAGCATTCCCCGGCATCCTCTGTAGTCTTCGGCCGGCTTAGCATCACAAAGGAATTGGCCCGGCTGGAGGTGGTTCCGGTATAGGAAGCATTTACTAATTTTCCTGCTATTACCGGCATATCACTCCGCTTCATTTCTCTTGCCCAGGCTCCATGAAATGTAGTAAATGCATAATCATGCCCATCAAAGTCAAGCTGCAGGCTCATCAGCCGTTTCAACTGCACAGCTTTCTTTCCGTTATTATAGAATTTCGCACTGCGGCTGATGATGTCACAGGATGGATAGACATAATAATACAATTCCAGTGCCAGCTCATTTCCTTCGTCCGCAAGCCGGATACAAAGCTGCTCCACTTCCTCTTCGCTGCCATAGGAACCCGGCAGTTCCGCAAAGGCTTCCTTACCTTTGGTTATCTCTGCTTCCCTGTATACAAAATCTATCGTATTGCTTCCATTGCCATTCACCACTTCCACAAAAGGCTCTCTTATATCTCCTTTTCCATAGGAGGACATTTCAAGGCGCATATCCTCTAAGGAATATGCTTTCTGCTCTTCGTTATACAGATTCACATTACCCGGTGCAAAAACATGCTTTTCCACCAGCGGCTGCATATCTGCTTCGTCCTCGATATGAAGCTTTCTGCCATAATAAAGATGTTCCAGCTGTCCGGTAGGAAGTACCCGGAAGCAATAGGTGGTATGGTCGGTATCCAGAATAAAATAATCCTTTTCCTTACGAATCATAAGTAAATTCCTTTCTCTTTCATCCTGCTTTTTCTGCTTACTGTTTCTGCCTGCTGTTTTGCTTAATGTCTGTTTATGCTTCTTTCGCTTTAATCTGCTCTGTGATTTCCTGCACTTTTTCTTCTGTCAGGATAAATTTCTTACGGAATACCAGCACTGCAATCATTAAGCCGATAATCGGAATTCCTGCCATCGTCATGCGGAGTCCTAAAAGGGAGCTGCCGGATGCAGCAGCTGCGGCTGCTGTTTCTGCAGTATCATTACTTAAGTGGCAGAGATTTAAGCAGATGGAAGCTGCCAGTGCAGCTACTCCGGATGCCAGTTTTACCACAAAGGTCTGCATGGAAAAGATAACGCTCTCATCTCTCCGGTTATTTTTCAGTTCGCCATAGTCCACGGTATTTGCAAGAAATACGGTGGTAAGTACCGTCAGCATTCCAAAGGCTGTAAAGATAAAGAATGCCGGAATAAATAATAACAATAAGTTTGACATATTTGTCAGTGTCAGTATAAATAATACACCATAACCTGCGATTGCCATAACAAAGCTTACATAAAATACCTTCAAGGCACTTAAGAATTTACGCAGCAGTGGGAAGAATATCATCATGGAAATAATCTGGATTCCACCACCAAAAGTATTGAATAAAGTATAGCTGTTATACCACGCGTCCCCGCCAAAATCATATTTGAAGAAATAAATCAAAAGGTTTGAAGTAATATAAAGAGAGCAGTTAATCAGCACTATCGTAATAACAACGGTCATTGCCTGGTCATTCTGTAACAATGCCTTAAACATCTGTCCCACTGACGGAGAGTCCACATTTACGGTGGATTTTTCTTTGATGCTCATACAGGTAATGGTGATAAAAATCACAAATAACACTGCAATGATTAATGCAAACCATTTGAAACCGGCACGTTCATTGCCCTGACCTAATAAAACCACACATTTTACCGTGATAATCGTAATCAGTGCGGAGCCCACGCCTGCACAGGAACGGGCAAGGGTAGAAAGTCCCTCTCTTTCTTTGCCGCCTTCGGTAAATGCCGGAATCATAGACCAGAATGGAATATCCATCATGGTATAGGTAACGCCCCATAACACATAGATTACCGCTGCATAGGCAACCAGTCCGCTGCCATCTAATGCAGGTGGTGCCGCAAACATCAGATATAAGATTACTGCATTGGTTATGGTTCCAATCAGAAGCCACGGACGGAACTTACCCCAGCGGGTTCTCGTCTTGGCTACGATAATTCCCATAACCGGGTCATTGAATGCGTCAAATACTCTTGCTGCCATCAGGATAATTCCCATCGCAATGGCACTGACATTCAAAATATCCTGATAGTAATATAAAATGTAACTTGCAGAAAGCATGTATACCATGTCTTTGCCAACTGCACCAAGGCCATATGCTACTTTTTCTTTTGTTGTTAATCTCATTGTCCTTCTCCTCCTTTTCGTAAGCCCATTGCCAGTTCCACTACCCTGTATGCGCCATCGTAAATCCCTTGTTTCTTATTTTCCATAATTGCTTCACACATATCGGTAAGCAGATGGTCTGAGCTTTGGAATAATTCCAGCATCTGCAAGGTATGTGGAATATCACGGCATTCCAGGGTACCGTCCCCAATCTCTGCGGAATGGATGGCACCCCACTGTTCATGTCCACCCACTCTTTTGATAAAGAGCTTTGGCACCGGATAAAATGCCAGTTCGCTAGGTTTTGTCACCAGTACATCGCAGCTTCGCATCAAAAGATTCGTGCAGTACACTGCTTCAAAAATATTCTTATGGTAGAAGCCATGGACTCCGGTTACTTCCCCATCCAGTGCAGCTTCGGCAAACTGCTTTGTATTCTCCCAGTCATCAAAATGCTCCGTTGCCGCATTTTTAAGTCCCGGAATCTCCTGTAATAATTCTTCCCAGACATTCCGGTAATCTCCCACATTGACATAAAGTGCTGCCCTGCCTTCCCGGATTGCCGGCAGCAGATATCTGATAATAGCCGCAAAAATTTCTCTCTGGGCTCCTGCTCCGCCGATGGTTAATAAGAAACGCATCGGTTTCTTCTCCTGCTTTCTTTTAATTCTAGCTTCGCAGTCTGCTTCAATATTGCTTACCAGCTCATGGTCAATATAATGTCCCGTGTATATAAGATCTTTTTCCGGCATAGGATTTAAGACATCTTTTCCCTGCATGCCATTTAAAATCCGATAGCCCTGATACGCATAATGAGTCTGAACTGTATGAAGGCTTCCTTCGGATAAATGCAATGCCATCGGCCAGTTATCCGGAATCGCATTGACTACATATTTCATGCCGGCATGTATAGCTGCCTGTGCCGGCCACACATGGGTTGCTACCACCGGAATTTCCTTTGGTACATTCCGGTAAACCGGAGCCATAAGCTCTGCATTTTTCTGGTCAGAAGCATTATAGGAAAGCTTCCGGAACCCTTCATAATTCATTGGCTCCCACACCAGTTTATTAAAGAGCTTACTCTTACCAGAAAGTCTAGAACCCAGAGAATACAAATCATTCTGTGCGCCAATGACCTTCGTGCAGGTAGTCCTAGGATAGGAATTTAAGTCCATCCAGTATGGTGTGTAGCCCATGGATTTTGCTGCGGATGCAATTGCCATGGAAATCCGGTAATGTCCAAATCCCATACGGATATTTCCTACGATAATTCCTTTTTCTTTGTCAAATTCCAGTTTCGAAGCCTCTTTCTGCTCCGGCAGCAGCACATCCACAACACCAAGGGAATCTCCGATATGCGCATTTTCTTTTAACACCACCGGATAATCCACCTTGCTGTCATCCCCGAATTTCTTTTGAAACTTCTTCTTACTCTTTACCGCTTTCCGGTATACCTTCTGCGGCATTTTGTTTCCGAAGATTTCTCTTGATTTCTCCTTCATAGATACCCTCCTTATCGTTATACTCCCTTATTCTATTTCAAATGTAATTTCTCTGGTTCCTGCCTGGCGGCTGCTTATCATAAGTTTTCCGCTTCCGGTCTTTCCTATGGTCTTTACATAAGTGCCACCCATACCGCCCTGCAGGCTGATGATGTCCGGTCCGATGAGTTCTAATGCTCCCTCACATTTTAGCTGCACTGGCTCCTGAAAATACGGCAACAGATTTCCATTTTCATCCACTGCCTGTATTCTTACCGCAGCCACATCATAGGTATGCGTTTCTTTTAATTTCTGACTGCTGACCGTAATCTGATACTGCACCTTCTGTACCGGTTCTCTTACTAAAGTTTTGACCACCTTACCATCCTTTATGGCTTCTAACTTATATACCATAGATTGTCCGCCCCAGTCCCCGACATACCTGTTATAAAGTGCAACCGCATCCTCCATCTTCATATGATAAAAAAGCATCAGTTTTGCCGCCAGATAATATGCTCTTTTCGGCAGATGATTCATGCCATAGCGTGCCGCCAGATTCAAAACTTCTTTTACCATTGCAGCCTGTTTCGGTGCGAAATTCTCTCCCTCTTCGATGGCATTTCCAATGTAATCATCAATTGGAACCGGACCATGTTTCAGATTCTTATATGGAGAATCCGTTTTCTTATATTCCTTGATAAACCGGTCATTTTTGTACATTTTAACACTGTCTGCATTGGTAAAAATATAAGTCTCGCCCCGGTTGCAGGCTGGATGTTCTCCAATATCCATCGTTGAACTTAAGGCTAATACCGGTCTTTCTTCCTGCTGGCAGGCATACACATCTGCCGCCATTTTCGGATTACGGAACATGTCTAAGACTCCGTGATAGCAAATTCTGTCTCCACTACCGAAATCTTTATGTGTATTATAATCTGCCATACACCATCCGAAGCTTCCGGCAATGTCCTCTTCTCCTGCTACTGCATCCAGTACACTGGCGTGGCGGAGTGCATGCCACATACGATGTTCTTCCCAGTCGAAGGATTTGGTGGAATACATATGTCCGTTATATTCCGTGATAAGATACGGTTTTTCTATATCGGATGTCACATTCTTCTTATGCTCACAGCCTTTGTTCAGACCATTGTGTACAAAATCATTATAGGTATATACATCCTCCAAAAGACTGCTCTTTTTATGTGCCCGCACGCCACCAGTCTGTCTGGTATCATCTAACTTATGTGCTATTGCATTGGTGCGGCGGTAAAATTCATCGTCATCCTGCGATTCATTAATCCGCACTCCCCAGAGAATAATGGATGGATGGTTGCGGTACTGTATCACCATGTCTTTTACATTTTCCACAGCCTGCACTTTCCATGCTTCATCGCCGATATGCTGCCAGCCCGGAATCTCGGTAAATACCATAAGCCCCAGCTCATCGCACCGGTTTATAAATTCCTGGGACTGCGGATAATGGGATGTCCGCACTGCATTCAGCCCTAACTCTTTCTTTAATACTTCCGCATCCATCCGCTGTATGGAAGCCGGCATGGCATAACCCACATAAGGATAACTCTGGTGACGGTTCAGTCCACGGATTTTAAGCTTCTGCCCATTTAAGTAAAAGCCATCTTTTTGGAATACTGCCCGGCGGAAGCCCACCGTTGTTACGGTCTCATCGATTATGATCCGCCCGGTTTCCATGCCTCCGCCTGCTGCTTCTTTGTCCGTTGCTCCTGCTGCGTCCTTATTTGCCGGATTCCCAGTTACAAGCTGGGTCTTTACTTCATATAACGCCGGATTCTCTACCTCCCATAGGGATACAATTCCTGCCGGAAATACAAGTGTTTTCTTTCCCTCCTGTGCAGGAATTTCAGCAAGCGTTTCCTCTCCAATCAGCCGGTATTCCTCTTCGTCTTTTTTCCGGATGAACTGCCGTAACAACAGGTTTTCTTCGTTTCCTGCCAGCGTGATTTCCGATAGCAGTGTTCCCTTCTTCGTTTCCAGTTCCACCTGTGGTTTTAAAAATACATCTGCAAGATAGCTTTCCTCATTTATCTCAAGGTACACATCCCGGTAAATTCCACCGTAAGTCATATAATCAATGACAAATCCAAAGGGCGGAACATTCAGATTCTCATTGCTGTCCACCCGCACCGCAATGATATTATCTTCCCCATAATGAAGCAGTGCTGAAATATCAATGGTAAATGCCGTATATCCGCAGTGGTGTGCCCCTGCTTTCTTTCCATTTACATAGACTTCACTGTCATGGGCAGCTCCTTCAAAGGTCAGCCGCACTACTTTCCCTTCCCACTCTTTCTTCGCCAAAAGGTGTCTGCGGTAGCCGCTTACCATCTGATACGCATGCTCATCAAAATAGTGAAAGGGCAGTTCCTTTACCGTATGGGGAATCCGCACGCTCTGCATCGCTACTTCGTCATATTCTGCGTTGCTTTGTGCTGCTTCCCATTTCTCACTAAAATACCAGTCATTGTCCAAATAGTATTTTTCTCTCATACCTTTTCCTCGCTCTTTCTACCGGTGTATTTCTATTCATACATCTCTATTTGCGCATATCTATTGCCTCGTGATAATTCCATCCACCAGAATATTCACTACTTCCTCTAATGCCTCACCATAGGAAAGCTTGCTCTGAATCAGGATGTCTCTCTGGAAGAACTGCTCTAAGGAGGCTTCCAGCATCATCTTTAAAACCGGTATGTTGATGCGGCGGATTACGCCTTCCTCCATGCCCTGTTCCAATAACGCAATGGTGGTCTCCCAGCCGGTCTCTAACCGAAGTTCCACCTGATGATAAATTTCCGGAAATTTATCTTTTAATAAATACATCTGCCGGAAATCGATTTCCTTATAGCTCTCCGGCATTACCCCTAGGATTTTCCGTATTTTTTCTAAAGTGCCAAGGCTTTCGTCTGCCATAACTTCCCGTTCACTTTCCTTGATGCAGTCAAACAGATAATCCACCATGGCAAGAAATAACGCCTCTTTATCTGCAAATACCTGATAAATTGTTTTCTTGCTGATACCAAGAATGCGGGCGATATCATCCATGGTAAATTTCAATCCCTTCTGGTTAAATGCCTGCATCGTGCCCTGCAATATTTTCTCTCTCAATTCCATTTTCACTACCCCTGTTCTCTGTGGAAACTACTTTTTGTTTTTCGGTTTCCTTAATTGTAACACCTTGGGATTTCCGTTACAAGAAACCGAATTACCAAAATTGGTTTCCTGAATTTGTGTATTTTGACGAGAAGGGAATTTCAACTACGCAAAATACCATTTATATTTTTTCAATTACAACATAACTTACTTCATTTTGCCCCCATCCTGATGTCTTAACACTCAAATATTAGTAAAAGAGCCAGATACCTTAAAACAAAGATATCTGGCTCTTCATAATTATTTTATTTAATTTTGAATCTCCTCTTACAGGAAGATATACTTACAAATGAATAATACTGCAAGAATATACATCAGCGGAGTAATCTTCTTAGCTTTACCACAGATTAAGTTGATGATAACGTAAGAGATAACACCGATTGCGATACCTTCTGCAATGCTGTACATAAGAGGCATAGCGATTAAGCAAAGGTATGCAGGAGCTGCTTCTGTAATATCGTTGAAGTCAATCTTAACGATTGCAGATACCATAAGGAATCCAACGAAGATTAATGCAGGAGCGGTAGCAAATCCTGGGATTGCTGTAAAGATTGGTGCAAATAAGATTGCAATCAGGAACATGAATCCGGTTACAACAGATGCAAAACCGGTTCTGGCACCTGCACCTACACCAGCAGAACTCTCTACAAAAGTTGTGGTTGTAGAAGTACCAAGAACAGCACCAGCAGATGTTGCGATAGCGTCAGCTAATAATGCATTTTTAACTCTAGGAAGTTTTCCTTCTTTGTCTAACATGCCTGCCTTATCAGAAACACCGATTAAGGTTCCGATGGTATCAAACATATCTACAAATAAGAAGGATAATAATACTACGATAAAGTTAACAATACCTACACCGGTAAAGTCAGCTTTGAAACACTGTCCAAAGGTTTCTCCGATTTTGGTGAAGTCTGTCATTGCAAATGTAGGATATAAAGAATAGAATCCAGCTTCTGCATCAATCTGATAGATGCCTGCCGCCTGGCAGATCATACCAAGGATCCATGTAGCAAGGATTCCGATAAGGATGGAACCTTTTACATTCTTTACATATAAAATGATGGTAAGAATTAAACCAATCAGTGCAAGTAAAGCACAGATTCCTTCTGTATGCCAGTTCTCTGTAAATTTAACATAAGATAATAAAGTAGTGCTGTTGTCAACAACAATGTGAGCACCCTGTAAACCGATGAAAGCAATAAACAGACCAATACCGGCACTTACACCTTTTTTCAGTGTAGCAGGAATGGCATTGAAAATTGCCTCACGTACGTTGGTCAGTGAAAGCACGATAAAGATGATACCTTCAATGAACACTGCCATTAATGCGACTCTCCAGTCATAACCCATATTTCCACATACTGTAAATGCGAAATATGCATTCAATCCCATACCAGGAGCTAATGCGAATGGATAATTAGCCATCAAAGCCATTGCAAGTGTTCCGATAAAGGATGCAAGACAGGTTGCAATCAGAACTGCAGTAGGATCCATGCCAGCAGCAGATAACAGGTTCGGGTTAACTGCCAGGATGTAAGCCATTGTCATAAATGTGGTAAGACCTGCAATTACTTCTGTCTTGACGTTAGTGTTGTTCTCTTTGAATTTGAACATTTTCTCTAACATTTTTCTTCCTCCAAATTGTTTTTTATACCTAAAGCCAGCCTCTCTGGCAATAAGTCATGGTAAACTTCTCTTCTGTAAATTATTTTCCTTCATATGTAATTACAGAAGCAACATCATAACCCTTCAAACGTTCTCTTCCCTTTAATCCAGCCAGTTCCATTAAGAAAATGACTTTGACTACTTCACCGCCAAGCTGCTCTACTAATTTGATAGCAGCTTCAATGGTTCCGCCGGTTGCGATTAAGTCATCTACTAAAACAACCTTCTGCCCCGGTTTGATGGAATCCTTGTGCATCTCAATGGTAGCCTGTCCATACTCTAAATCATAAGACTGTGAAATGGTCTCACATGGTAATTTTCCTTTTTTACGAACCGGTACAAACGGTTTATGCATTTCGTAAGCAATTGGTACTCCGAAAATGAATCCTCTGGATTCTGTACCGGCAACTACATCATATTCCACACCATCTAAAAGCTTGATCATGGAATCTATTGCAAGCTGAAGTCCGTCTGCATCCTGCAATACGGAAGTAATATCCCTGAAAATAATTCCCGGCTCTGGAAAATCCGGTATACTTCTTACATATTCTTCTATTTTTTTCATCTTAGTACCCTTCTTTCTATTTACTGCCCTCTGTTTTAAAAAACACCTTTTTATTATAAATTTATACTGCCAGAAATACAAGCAATTTTTTATAAAATGTTAAGTTTTATCGTTACAATTTTTTATGAAAAGTTGCTATTTTATTGCAAATATATTAAGATGTTCTATACGAAAGAAAAGTTCGGAAAGGGGATTTCTTGTGAAAATTCTGATTTTATCCTGCAACACAGGAGAAGGACATAACGCCGCCGGTCATGCCGTGGAAGAGGCAGCTTTAGCAAGGGGACACGAAGTAAATTTCGTTGATGCCATGCAGCTTGGCAAAAGGCATACTTCACGCCTTATCAGCGGACTTTATATTGGGATTGTAAAGCATCTGCCGTGGTTTTTCGGTTTCATTTATAAACTGGGAATGCTTATCAGTAACCGCCATTTCAAATCTCCGGTTTACTGGGCAAATGCAAAGCTGGCGAAACCGCTTGCATCCCTCATCGAAGAAGGAAATTATGACATTGTGGTGATGCCGCACCTTTACCCGGCAGAGACCATTACTTATATGAAGAAACACAACATGCTGCCGGTAAAAGCAGTCGCTATCGGAACCGATTATACCTGCATCCCTTTCTGGGAGGAAACCAACTGCGACTACTATGTTATTCCCCATGAGGATTTAGTAGACGAATATATAAAACGTGGTGTTCCAAAGGAAAAATTACTGCCTTACGGTATTCCGGTACGCCACGCCTTTGCCAAGCATACACCAAAAGACATTGCCCGCCGCAAATGCCACCTAGATGCTGATGCTCCTACCTTTCTCATTATGAGCGGAAGTATGGGATTTGGAAAACTGGCAGTCTTTGCCATGGCACTTTATAAGCAGTGTAAAAATGACGAACACATTGTAATTATCTGTGGAAACAATAAGAAATTACAGTCAGTTCTCACCAAAGAATTCAGACATTGCCCGCGGGTTCATGTCTTAGGCTACACCAGACATGTTTCCCTTTATATGGATGCCTGTGATGTCATCTTTACCAAACCGGGCGGACTTACCTCTACCGAAACTTTGGTAAAGGGAATCCCAACTATCCATACCGCACCGATTCCAGGCTGTGAAACCGCAAACAGTGCATTTTTCGTAGACCGTGGCATTTCCTATGCCTCTAAATACATGATAGAACAGATTCGCCTTGGAAAGCTGCTGATGCGAAGCCATGATTTGCAGGAGGAAATGCATACCGCACAGCTCCGGGAGCAGAAATCCGATGCAGCAGAACGCATTGTGGACCTGTTAGAATCACTGTCTGAAAAATAACGACAATTGCTTTTATTCAAACAAGTGATTGCGGAAGCAGGAGAAAAGATTTTAATAGGAAATTTTGTGGCATTCCATGTACATCTGATTTTCCTGGATGTGAAATGCCAACCATTCTTAGTGGTTCATTTTTCTTGATTATAAACTGTCTTTTCGCTTGCTTTGACAGAATCTCGGCACTGTCCGTCAAAAGCGGATGCCACATAAAGCCTGCAAGGGGCACTAGGAATTTCGACATCATGCTATTTTCATCTGGCAACCGGCACAAATTCACATCCATGTTCAACTGTGCCTCGCTGGTACATCCCTGTACCAGCGTTGCCTGTTGCCAGACGAAATTC